>Ga0105240_10004170_pt1 | contig 22153 bp, 18 predicted proteins | sample KBSC54metaG_FD_80426 | JGI IMG/M metagenome (GOLD analysis project Ga0105240, IMG submission 80426) | Corn rhizosphere microbial communities from Kellogg Biological Station, Michigan, USA - KBS C5-4 metaG | ecosystem: Host-associated > Plants > Roots > Rhizosphere > Soil | place: Michigan, USA... | reverse complement strand
GCGAAGATCCATCGAATAGGGTCTGGTCATGCCCGCTGGCCTCCTCGCCCAGCAGCCAGTTTGAATCAGACCTCAGCTGATTTGGGAATCCGCCGATTCACTCAAAACCCCATCCGCTCTAGCCCACGGCGCTGCGGCACTTGGCGTCGATCGAGGGCGGCATCGGAGCCGGCAGGGCCGGCGGGTTGGGGCCGAACTCGATTCCGGTCTGGAAGGTCCCGTCGCCGACGGCGACCCCATCCACGGTCCGCGGCGTGCCGCGGAAGGCGGTCGACAGCGCCACGGCCGCGGCGCCGAAACCGTTGCCGCTGTCGTAGATCACCGAGCACCGGCCCACCGAACCATCGACCGCGACCGGGCAGAGCACGATCGCGACGCCGGACAGGCCCCGCCGTTTCGCCTCGGCCGGATACACCCGGGCGATGTCCGCCGGCCCGGGCTGGCGGGAGATGTAGGCGGGCGTCGTGACATGGTAGGGCTGCAGCAGGTTGGGCGTGATCGACGGCGGGTGCAGGCAGAACCGCACCTGCACGTCGATCCCCTCGCTGGTCGGCGGATGCCGCGCGGCCGGATTGTCCGGCGACCGCGCCGCCATCCGCAGGGCCGCCGCGCCGAAGCCGACATCCTCCGGCAGTTGATAGAGCACCTTGCAGTGGGTGAGCGCGCCGCGGGCGGTGAGGCCGCAATCCAGCATCACCTCGCCCTGGGCGTCGGCGCGACGGGCGGCGGCCGGGTAGGCCTGCATCACGTCGGCCGCGGCCGGGGAGGCGATCGCGACGACCGCCAGGACGACTGATCTGATCCGCTTCATGACGCTTCCCCCACCGTCCGCGCGGGAAGCCTATCATCCTCGGGCCAGCGGGTCAGGCGCTGACGGCCTCGCGCTCGTCAGACGGCGACAGGATGTCGTCGAGGGCCGCGATCAGGGCCGGGGCGGTGATCGGCTTGGCGACGTGGCCGTCGGCGCCCGCCGCCACCGAGCCGGCGACGTGCTCGGCCATGGCGTTGGCGCTGAGCACCAGGATCGGGGTGGGCGCCGCCCGCGTCTGCGCTTCCCAGGCCCGGATCTGCCGGATCGCGGTCAGGCCGTCCATCACCGGCATCTGCATGTCCATCAGCACCACGTCGAAGCGGCGGGCCTTGAACGCCTCCACGGCCAGGGCGCCGTTCTCGACGCTGGTCAGCGCGACGCCGACGCTGTCCAGGATCAGCCCGACGACGGTGCGGTTGGTCTCGTGGTCGTCGGCCAGCAGCACCTGCAGCGGCGCCTCGGGGTCGGCCTCGGCGCGGAGGGGCAGGACCAGGGCCGAGGCGGGATGCGCCGGGTCGGTGCTGGCGTCAGCCGGCCCGTCGCAGCGCGGCAGCGGCGCTGTCAGGGTGAAGGTTGCGCCGCGCCCCAGCTCGGCGGCGACTGTGATGTCGCCGTCCATGGCCCGGGCCAGCTCCCGCGAGATGCTGAGGCCCAGCCCAGAGCCGCCGTAGCGGCGGGTGATGGAATCGTCGGCCTGCTTGAACGGCTGGAACAGGGTGGCGGCCACCGCCTTGTCGAAGCCCACGCCGGTGTCGCGCACCTCGAACCGGCAGACCGTCGGGTCGTGCGGGTCGACGCCGACGCTCAGGGAGATTTCGCCGGTGTCGGTGAACTTCACGGCGTTGTTCAGCAGGTTGCCGAGGATCTGCTCCAGGCGGACCCGGTCGCCGAGCACGAACCGCCGCGCGGCATCGTCGATGTGCAGGGTGAAGCCCAGGCCCTTGCCCCGGCACTGCACGTCCGAGGCCGAAGCCAGTGCGCTTACCGCCACCTCGAGGTTGAACGGTTCCCGGACGATGTCGAGGCGCCCGGCCTCCACCCGCGCCAGGTCCAGCACGTCGTTCAGCACCCGGCGCAGCACCGACGCCGAATTCTCGATGATCGCCACCATGGCGGCCTGCTTGCCGTCCAGCGGAGTCTGGGCCAGCAGGCCGGCGACGCCCAGCACGCCGTTCAGCGGCGTGCGAACCTCATGGCTCATGTTGGCCAGGAACGAGCTCTTGGCCCGATTGGCCGCCTCGGCGCGGTCGCGCGCCACCTCCAGGGCCGCGGCCGTCTCCTCGGTCTCGGTCTGGCGCTGGATGATCTCGGCGGCCATGCCGTTGAAGGTCTCGGCCAGGCGCCCGATCTCGTCGCGCGTGGCCACATGCACGGCCGCCTGCTCGCCCCGCTTCAGGCGCCGCGCCGCGTCCTCCAGCGCCGAGATCGGCTGGGTGACGTTGCGCGCCAGGGCCCCGGCGCCGGCGATCACCGCGATCAGGCCGAGCGCCCCGGCCCCCAGCAGAATGCCGAACAGCAGGCGGTAGGGCGCCAGCGCTTCGCGGATCGGGTACTGCAGCACCAGCACGGCCGGCTGGCGCGGATCGATCACCCGCAGCGGCTTGACCAGGGTCAGGGCCGAGCCCTGGGGGGAGGGCAGGGTGCGCGGGGCCTGCACCTGCGCCATCGGGCCCTGGGCGGCGAAGCCCAGGGCGCGCAGGGCGGTGTCCAGGGCCGCGCTGATTTCAGGATTGACGCCGCCGGACCAGCGGCCGGGGGCCTGCCGATACCGCACCTGCGCCGTGAGCGGCACGGCCGCCATTCCTTCCAGGCTGTGCAGTTGGCGTTCGTCGAGCTTGGTTGCGAACACCACCGAGCCCATGTCCATCGGCGCCATCACCGGCACGGACACCGCCTCGTACGGCATGCCGCCGATCACCACGACACCGGAGTCGCCGAGGTCTGCGCGCAGGGCCGCCAGCGTCTGGGGGTCGGGCAGCACGGCCTGACCGTCGGCCGCCACCACCCGCCCATCGGCGCCGATCAGGAGGGCCAGGTCGATGCCGAGGCGGTCCTGCAGATTGTCGAGCGCGGTGCGGATGGTGGGCGCGTCGGTCGACGCCACAGCGGCGCGGAAGCCGAAGTCGCGCGACAGCAGGGCCGCGCCGTTCTCGAGCTGGGCGGCGCGCAGGTCCCACACCCGGTCGAACACGGCGCCACTGGTGGCCAGTTCCTTGCGGCCCTGCGACAGGGCGCTGGCGGAGATCGCGTAATAGACCGTGACGGATATCAGCAGCAGCGTCGCCGTGAACAGGCTCGCGTAGAGGACGGTCAGCTTTGTCCTGAGATGGCGAAACATCGGGGCGGCGGAGACTAGGATTGGGTCCCTGGGGATGGACCTTGGGCCGAGGCCGCGGGTCGGTGATGGGCGAGGCGGTTCCGAAGGGGTTTCACGGCACTGCGTCAGTGTGCGCCCAATTCCGTGAACCCCTCGTAAAGCAATGCCGTCGCAGGGCGCTCGAATCCTTGCCGGTGGCGGCGACGCGGACTAAGTCGGCCTGATGCCGACTCCCTCGCCCATCATCTCCCCGTCGATCCTGGCGGCCGATTTCGCGCGGCTCGGCGAGGAGGCGCGGGCGGTCGAAGCCGCGGGCGCCGACTGGCTGCACGTGGACGTCATGGACGGCCACTTCGTCCCCAACATCACCATCGGTCCCGACGTGGTGAAGGCCTTGCGTCCGCACGTGACCATTCCGATCGACGTTCACCTGATGATCAGTCCGGTCGATCCCTACCTGGAGGCGTTCGTCAAAGCCGGGGCCGACATCCTGACCGTCCACCCCGAGGCCGGGCCGCACCTGGACCGCACCGTCAAGCGCATCCGCGAACTGGGCGCAAAGGCCGGCGTCGCGTTCAACCCGTCGACGCCGCCCGACACCATCGAATGGATGCTGGACGACCTCGACCTGGTGCTGGTGATGTCGGTGAACCCCGGCTTCGGCGGCCAGTCCTTCATCCCCTCGCAGCTCAGCAAGATCGCGCGGCTGAAGGCGATGTTCGAGGCGGCCGGCCGCGACATCATCATCGAGGTCGACGGCGGTATCACCCCGAAGACCGCGCCCCAGGTGCTGGCGGCGGGGGCGCGGGCGCTGGTCGCCGGCACCGCGGTGTTCAAGGGCGGCCCGGCCGGCTACGCCGCCAATATCCAGGCCCTGCGGCAGGCCGTCTGACCGGCGGGCGCGCGATGGCCGCTCCGCCCCGCCCGCGCGTATCTCCCTTGCTGTGGCTCGGCGCGGCCACGCTCGCCCTCGGCGGCCAGCTGCGGCGCGAATGGCGCGCCGGCCCCTTCCATCGCCTCGCCATCGCCGGGCCGAATCCCAAGGGTCTCGCCGCCCGGCCGCATGATCCCCGCCCGGCCAACCCCGCCGCCGGGGAGCGCCTGCTGCAGGGCCGCTTCGACCTGGCCGGCGAGACCCTCGACCCCGGCCCCGGCGGCGATCCCTGGAACCTGGCCTGCCCCAGCCGCGCCTTCGCCGAGGCGCTGCACGGCTTCGGCTGGCTGCCGGACCTGCTCGCGGTCGACGAGGCCGGACCACGGGAGGCGCTGAGGCTCTGGCTGCACTGGCGGCGGCAGTTCGGGCGGCCGGCCGCGTTCGGCTGGACCGGCCTGGCGCTGGAGCGGCGCCTGTTCCACCTCGCCTGCGCCGCCCCCGCCCTGCTGCCGCTGGCGTCCGAGCTGGAGGGCGCGCTGTACCTCGGCGACCTGGCCCGGCAGGCCCGCCACCTGCGGCGCGACCCCGGCGATCCGGGCCGTGTGCTCGAGCGGCTGGCGGCGCAGGCGCTGGCCGGCGTCACCCTGGCCGGGCCGGCGGGCGAGCGGCTGATGCGCGGGGCGCTGCGCCGCCTGGAGCGCCTCGCGGCCGAGGCGGTGCTGCCGGACGGCGTCCACGCCACCCGCTCGCCGGAGCGCGGGCTGGAGCTGCTGTTCGACCTGCTGACCCTGGACGACGCCCTCTCGCAGCGCGGCGCGCCGGCGCCGGTGGAGATCGCCCGCGCCATCGACCGCCTCAGCGGCGCAGTGCGCTTCTTCGCCCTCCCGGTCCGGCGGGCGCCGCGGTTCCACGGCGGCGAGGCGGCGGCCCCCGAGCGCGTGGCCCGGGCCCTGGCGCTAGACGCCGCGCGCGCCGCCCCGGTGAAGGGCGCCCCCTACGGCGCCTTCGAACGGCTGCAGAGCCAGCGCCTGTCGGTGGCGGCGGACGTGGGCCGGCCGCCGGAGGGCGGCTGGAGCACCGCCGCCTGCGCCCAGCCGGCGTCGGTCGAGATCGCCTGCGGCGGTCGGCGGCTGATCGTGGCGTCGGCCTGGTCCGCCGCCGCGCCGGCCACGGCCGAACGGCTGCGCGGACCGGAAGGCGGCTCCTGTCTGGCGCTGGGCGAGGCCTGGCCCGCCACCCCCCTGCGCGGCCTGCCGGCGCGGACCTTCGGCGCCTGCCTGGTCGGCGGCGAGGCGGCGATCAAGGCCGTCCGGCAGGAGACCGATGACGCCGTCTGGGTGGAGATCGCCAGCGAAGCCTGGCGGCGCCCCTTCGGCTTCGACCACGCCCGCCGCCTGTTCCTCGATCTCGCGGCCGACGAGTTGCGCGGCGAGGACCAGCTCACGCCCGCGGCCCGCGGGCGGCCCCGAGGCCCGGTCCCCTACGCCATCCGCTTCCAGCTCGCGCCCCAGGTCAGCGCCTCGGTGGCGGTGGACGGCCGCAGCGCCCTGATCAAGCCGCCCGGCGGCGCGGCCTGGCGCCTTCGCAGCGACGCCCCCCAGACCAGCCTGCAGCCAGGGGTGCTGTTCGAGGACGGCGCCCATCACCAGATCCAGGTGCTGACCCTGCTCGGCGAGGTCTCGCCGACCGCCGGCGCCAAGGTGCGCTGGAAACTGTCGCGGGACGAAGCGGAGCCGCCGGCCTAGCCTTCGCTGCGGCTGGCGGCGATGTTCTCCCGGGGCTTGTTGCCGTGCTGGCGCATGCGGGCCATGTGCTCGCGCACGTCCTTGGCGTGGGTCGCCAGCTCCAGCAGGTCGGCCGACATCTGCATGTGGCTGCGCATCCCCATCAGCTCCTTCTGCCGCACCAGGAGGCTCTTGGTCAGCATCACCGTGGTCAGCGGCGCGCGGGCGATGTTGGCGGCGATCTCCTCGACCGTGGCCTCCAGCGCCTCGCGCGGCACGACCTGGTTCACCGCCCCCCATTTCTCCGCCGTCGCCGCGTCGATGGTCTTCGACTGGAACAGGTACTCGGCCGCCCGCTTCGAGCCGAACAGCCAGGGCTCGATCATGGTCTCGCCGGTGGGGAAGCCCATGGCCTGTGGCAGGGGCATCTGGAAGTAGGCGTCCTCCGAGCAGATGGTGATGTCGGGGATCATCGCCCAGTAGGAGCCGGCGCCGATGGCGTAGCCATGCACCTGGGCGATGGTGGGCTTGGGGAACTCCATCAGCGCCAGCACCGGCCACAGGAACAGGGTCGCCGCGCCCGTGTGGTGCGTCCCGGTGGCCGCCACGTCCTCGTCGAACTCGGGGAACGCGTTGTCGACGCCCGCGACCGCGTGGCCGGCGCCGAAGCCCTTGCCGTTGGCCTTGATGATCAGGACCTTGACGTCGTAGTCGCGCTTGGCCGCCTGCAGCGCCTCGTCCATGGCCCAGACCATCCGCGAGTCCTGCGAGTTGGCCTTCTGCGGCCAGTTGAAGATCAGCCGCGCGATCGCGCCGTCCTTCTCGTAGATCACCCGCTCGTCGATCTCGCGCCGCTCGACCATGCCGTCCTCCCGTTCTGTTCGCCCGACTTAGCGCCAGCATCGCGGGTCGCGCCAGCCCGGTGCGGATCGGCGGTCCGATCTTGCAAGCCCAAGTTTAGGTTGGCGCAACACCGTTCTGCCGCGCTAACGTGACCGGCAGGGACGTCGGGCCGGAAGCCGCAGAGCGGGCCGGCGGCTGCAAGAAGGAGGCTGACGGTGAGTTCAGAAGCGATGGACGGCGCCTCGCGGCGCGGGGTGCTGGCGGGGCTGGCGGTGACGGGCATGGCGCTGGCGGCAGGCCCGGCGCTGGCGGCCTCGGCGGCCGCGATCGACGCCGAGGCGGACGCCGCGCTGGCGTCCCTCTACGCCTCGAACCCCAGCGCCAAGGCGCTCGGCGCGCATGCGAAGGGCGTGCTGATCTTCCCGAAGATCACCAAGGCCGGCTTCATGGTGGGCGGCCAGACCGGCGACGGCGTCTTGCGTCTCAAGGGCAAGCCGAACGAATACTACAACGCCTCCGCCGCTTCGGTCGGCCTGCAGATCGGCGCCCAGAGCTTCAGCTACGTGATGTTCTTCATCACCCAGTCGGCGCTCGACTATCTGGAGAGCAGCCAGGGCTGGCAGGTGGGCGCCGGCCCGAGCGCGGTGATGCTCGACCAGGGGTCGGCGGCCAGCCTGGACACCACCAACCTCACCCAGGACGTCTATTCCATGGTGTTCGGCCAGGCCGGCCTGATGGCCGGCGTCACCCTCGACGGCTCCAAGATCACCCGGATCCATCCCGCCGCCTGAGGGCGCCGCCAGTCGGCGCAGGGTAGTCTCCGGGAGGAGCGGGCGGCTAGGATGCCGAAAACCCGTTCATCCCGGAGGAAAACCCCATGACCGACGAGACGCTGCCCGCCTACAAGGACCTGCCCGTCACGCCGGGCGCGCCGGCGGACTCCAGCTGGGGCCTCTGGGGCAAGGACGACCAGCTCGGGGCCTTCAACCTGCAGACGCCGGAGCGCATCGCCGCCGCGGCGCAGCTGGTGCGCCGCGGGCGGATGTTCCCCCTGTCGTGGGAGATGGAGCTGCCCAACCCGGCCTTCGGCGGCCGCGGCAACCTGCGCCACACCCTCTGGTCCCACCGCGACGCCGGCACCGACGACTGCTACGACAACTACTATCCGCAGTCCTCGACCCAGTGGGACGCCCTGTGCCACGCCGGCAAGCCGGGCGCCGGCTTCTACAACGGCGTCCAGGTCGCCGACGTGACCGGGCTTGAGAAGAAGAACGGCATCCACGTCGTCGCCCGCCGCGGGATCGCCGGGCGCGCCGTACTCGTCGACTTCGGCCGCTGGGCGCAGAAGACCGCGCGCGAGTTCGACTACGAGGCGCAGTCCGACATCACCGTCGACGACGTCGAGGCGGTGCTGAAGGACCAGGGCGCGACGATCGGGACCGGCGACATCCTGCTCCTGCGCACCGGCTGGATGGCCTTCTATGAGCAGCAGTCGCCCGAGTGGCGCCAGCGCGCCGCCCGCCGGCGCTCCGTGCCCGGGCTCAAGTCCGGCCGCGAGATGGTCGCCTACCTCTGGGACCTGCACGTGTCGGCCGTATGCGCCGATAACTACGCGGTGGAGAGCTTCTCCGACATGTCCTTCACCCTGCACGACAACCTGATGGGCCTGTGCGGGGTCACCCTGGCCGAATACTTCTTCCTCGAGGATCTGGCCCGCGACTGCGCCGAGCAGGGGACCTGGGACAGCTTCTTCGTCGCCGCGCCCCTCAACAAGCTCGGCGGCGCCGGCTCGCCGGGGAATGCGATCGCGTTCCGATAGGTGCGCGCCGGGGGCCAACCCACAGTCCGGCCATCAGTCCGCCGGCGTCCCTTTGCTGCTTCAAATCCGCCCCGCGTCCGCTAAGGTCACGGGCCGCCGGATGAAGCCCGCCCGATCAGGCACAGACGCGCGCCGGGGCGGAGGACCCCAGGATGGCCAGGCCGTTGAAGCTGGGCGTGCTGTTCGACACGCCGAACCACCGCGCGCCAGAGCGAATCCTCAACGCCATCCAGCTGAAGGTCGACGAGGTCAACGCGGCCGGCGGGGTCGAGGGACGTGAGCTGGCGTTGAGCCTTGAGGTGTCGGCGGGCGCCCATGACGGCCTGCCGGAGAACCTGACACCCTCGTACCGGAACCTGGTGGCGGACCCCGAAGTGGTCGGCATCATCGGTCCGGGGATTACCGACAACTGCCTGGTGCTGGTGGACGAGGTGCAGCGCGCAAGGGTCCCCACCCTGTGCTGGCCCGGCTCGGAGGATTGCCGGGGCGAGTGGTATTTTCAGTTCCAGTTGGGCTCGTTCGCCGACGAGACCCTGTTCCTGGCCCGTGCCATGCGCGCCGAGGGCCACCGCCGAATCGGGGTGATCCAGGCGGGTACGACCGGAGCGAGCTACTATCGGCACTTCGAGCGCGAGGCGCGGTTCCTCGGCCTGACCATCGCGGGCAAGCAATATGCCTCGGTGCACGACGCGGACCTGAGGCCGCAGGTGGCGGCCCTGCGCGACGCCGGGCCCGACGCCATGCTGTTCCTGGGCATGGGCGAGCCCACCCTGGCTTTCGCCCGCGCCGCCCATGACCTGGGCTGGCAGGGCCCGCGCTATGGCAACATCGCCATGCTGACCCTGGCCCTGCTGCCCAGGGCGGAGCTGGGCCCCTACGAGGGGATGATGTGGGTCGACCAGTACGAACCGCGCAATGCGGCGCTGCAGGACCTGCGGGCGAAATACCTGGCCCGCTACGGGGTCGAGGCGCCGGAGATTCCGCACGGCGGCGCGGGATGGGACATGGCGACCCTGATGGCCGAGGGCCTGAAGCGGGCTCCGAACCTCAGCCGCGCCGGGCTGAAAGAGGGGTTGGAGCAGGTCAAGCAGGTCCCGGCGGCCACCGGCGGCGTGGCGCCGGTGATGGGCTTCTGCAAATGGGACCGTCAGGCGCTCAAGGGCGCGGACCTGATGATGCACCGGCGGGTGCGGGGTGGCCGGATCGAGAGCTATTCGCCCGGCGAGGCCTGAAGCGCGCGGGTCACGGCGCGCCGGCGGCGACCTCGATCCGCGCCAGGCGGCGCAGCGGCACGACGGTGTGGCCGACCGTGGAGCCGGCCTGGCCGAGGGAGACGATCTCGAACTTCGAGCGGTCCCAGCCGGCGGCGGCGAGATCGCCGGCGATCACGTCGGCGCGCTTCTGCGCCAGCGTCGCATTGGCCCCGCGGCTGCCGGCGGCGTCGGCCATGCCGGTGATTCGGACATGGTCGATCCGGCAGCCCTGGTACGACTGGGTGAAGGCGCCGAGCTGGGCCTGCGCCTCGTGGCCGAGGCGGTCGCTCCAGAGCTCGAAGTAGATGTCGGTCTGCCGCGGCGCGCACCGGTCCGAGAGCGTGGCGGCGGCCGGCGGCGGTGGCGGGGGAAGCGGCCCGGAAGGGGTGTTGCAGCCGGCGAGGGACAGCGTCACCGCCGCGACCCCTCCCGCGATGCTCAGAGGGCGCCCGATTCGCCGCATTCCTGCCTCCCGTCGCAAGCCCAGGCGCCGCTTATACCACGCCCCTGCGGCGCGTCCGCCCTGGCCTTTTGCACCACTTTTCCCTATGCTGCTTAAGTCCGCGTGACTGGCGAAGGGTGGGTTACCACCGGGGAGCGCGGGCCTTGCCGGAAGCCGCACGCCTGGGCGCCTCTTTCGAAGGAAGGACCGCCATGTCCGCGCCCGAATTCCCCCAAGCCCCCGACCTCGTCCGCGTCCGCCGTGCGCTGATCTCCGTCTCCGACAAGACCGGCCTGATCGAAGCCGCCCAGGCCCTGGCCGAACTCGGCGTCGAGCTGGTCTCCACCGGCGGCACCCGCGCGGCCATCGCCGCGGCCGGCCTGAAGGTGAAGGACGTCTCCGAGCTGACCGGCTTTCCGGAGATGATGGACGGCCGTGTGAAGACCCTGCACCCCATCGTCCACGGCGGCCTGCTGGGCGTCCGCGACGCCCCGGCCCACGCCGAGGCCATGGCCCAGCACGGCATCGGCGGCATCGACCTGCTCTACGTCAACCTCTACCCGTTCGAGGCCACCGTGGCGCGCGGCGCCAGCTTCGAGGAATGCGTCGAGAACATCGACATCGGCGGCCCGGCGATGATCCGCTCGGCGGCCAAGAACCACGGCTACGTGGCCGTCTGCACCGCGCCGGACGACATCGCCCGGGTGATCGAGGGGCTGAAGGCGGATGGCGGCACGACGCTGGCGCTGAGGCGCCACCTGGCAGCCAAGGCCTACGCCCGCACCGCCGCCTACGACTGCGCGATCTCCACCTGGTTCGCGGCTCAGACCGACCAGGTCTGGCCCGAGCGCAAGGCCATCGCCGGGACGCTGAAGCAGACCATGCGCTACGGCGAGAACCCGCACCAGGCGGCGGCCCTCTATGTGTTTCCGCAGCCCCGTCCCGGCGTGGCCACCGCCACCCAGCTGCAGGGCAAGGAGCTCAGCTACAACAACATCAACGACACCGATGCGGCGGTGGAGCTGGTGGCCGAGTTCGATCCGTCCGCCTCGGCGGCGGTGGCGATCATCAAGCACGCCAACCCCTGCGGCGTGGCCCTGGGCCTGGATCTGAAGACCGCTTACGAGCGCGCGCTGCAGTGCGACCCGGTCTCGGCCTTCGGCGGCATCGTGGCGGTGAACCGGCGGCTGGACGCCGCGGCGGCGCGCGAGATCGCCAAGATCTTCACCGAGGTGGTGATCGCCCCCGAGGCCGACGAGGACGCCATCGCCGTCTTCAAGCGCAAGAAGGACCTGCGCCTGCTGGTCATGGGCGCGCTGCCCGACCCGCTGGCCCGGGGCGAGACCTTCAAGTCGGTGGCCGGGGGCTTCCTGGTGCAGGGCCGCGACGACGCCCGCATCACCGCGGCGGGCCTGAAGGTGGTGACCAAGCGCCAGCCCACCGAGATCGAGGTGCGCGACATGCTGTTCGCCTTCACGGTCGCCAAGCATGTGAAGTCCAACGCCATCGTCTTCGCCAAGGACGGCCAGACCGCCGGCATCGGCGCCGGCCAGATGAACCGCCGCGACTCCGCCCGCATCGCCGCGCTCCGCGCCGGCGAAGCGGCGGAGATGGCGGGCCTCCCCGAAAGCCTGGCCAAGGGCTCGGCCTGCGCCTCGGACGCCTTCTTCCCGTTCGCGGACGGCATGCTGCAGGCGGTCGAGGCGGGCGCCACCGCCATCATCCAGCCCGGCGGCTCGATCCGCGACGCCGAGGTGATCGCCGCCGCCGACGAGGCCGGCGTCACCATGGCCTTCACGGGAACGCGCGTGTTCCGGCACTGACGCGGACGCGTCAAACGCCGCGAGACACGGCCTCGACGCCCGCCGAAATTGACTTGGCTGGAAGCGCCATGATCAAAACGACCACAACGCGTGGAGGAGGACCGATGCCGTTCACTGTTCGGGTGGCGCAGGCCGCCGGCGCGCTGGCGCTGGGACTGACCCTCGGCGCGCCCTGCCAGGCGGCGCCCCAGATCGACTGGAGCCGCAATCCCCATGGGTTCGAACTCGGCATCGATCAGCACGAGACGGGCGATACCTGGGGCATAACCCTGCGCGCCTGCCGCCAGCCATCATGCTTCCAGACCCGCGCGGAGATTCCCGTCAAGGCGAACGGCCAGACCGGCGTCTGGGAGATGACCCTCCCGATCGCGGCCGGCGCCTGTAATCTGAAGGTCGTCAACGTGCCGCACGACGACATGGACAGCAACGACTGGCGGATCACCCCGCTGCCGGCGTCGCCCGGCGGTTGCGCCGGCGCCCCCGCCGGCGTCAGCGGCGTCTACAAATCCGAGCAGCCCTGACCGAGTTTCATGTCTCCCGGATGATAGCTCATGAGCGCACCTCGATGCCGTAATGCTGAATGTACTTGCCGCACTCGCGGTGCAGCGTTCCTGCGTCGAGGCCAAATTGTTCCGCAGTGTAGACGTGCTTGCCGTGCTTCTCCGGCTGATTGTTGGCCATGAAGGCGCGCATGGCCGCCCCGGCATCCTGGGTGAGGTCGATGTCGAAGTGGGCGTATATGGCCCGGACCGCGGCGAGCGGGTCGGCGATGAAGTCGCGATAATGCACATCCACGAACCTGTCAGGGCGCGGAGTTCGGCTCCGATAGGCCATGGTTCGCTCCAGCCCCTGCAGCCAGATCATCTGTTCCGCCCCGACCGCCTTTGCCTCAGCGGCGTCGGTTACCCCGCGCAGATGGGCGATCAGACTGGCGTTGGATGGCAGCACCTCGGCCGGGTCGCGGTGGGTCATGACGACACGGGCGTCCGGATAGGTTTCCAGCAAAGTTTCCGGCCAGAAGAGGTGCGGCGGCCCCTTTAGCACCCAGCGGTCCCGGGGAGCGAACGCCTGAAGGTGCTGCAGAAACTGGCGGTGGAACTCATAAGCTGGGGCCATGTCGGCCTGCTCGATCAGCCATCTCGAATAGCCAGGCAACTTCAACCGCGCCCAGAAATTCAGCGAGCGAAAGCTCGCCATCTGCAGGTTGTTGCACTCCTCGGGGAGGGTCGCGCCCATCTGGTGCATGGCGCGAAAGGTCGGATCGACCCTCTCGATGGCTGCGGCCGCGTCGGCGATCCGCGGGTCGCTGGCGTAGCTCTCCGCCCTCGGCGGAGGCGACGGCTGATCCACCTCCCATTTCTGCGGACTGCGATTGCGCGGGTCCTGCGACAACAGCGAGTGCAGGATGGTCGTGCCGCTGCGGGGAAGCCCGATCACGATCAGCGGCTCACGGATCACCTGCGCCGGAATCTCCGGGTGGGCGTTCCGATCTGCCGTCATCCGCAGCCGCAGACCCATGAGGCGCAGGATATTTTCCCGGAAGACGCGAAGCGCATCTGACGGGTGCGACAGATCATCCTGGCTGGCAGAGCGGCAGAGAATCTCCAGCGCGTCCAGGAACGGCGTGTCGCCCCAGTCGGAAAGCCCGGTTGCGCCCTCGGCCACCTTGATCAGGGCGTTGGCGTCGAGGCTCGTTGCGGCCGCGTTCAAATGAAACCCTCCCGGCCACGATGTGGCGCGGGTCTCTTGTAAGCTGTATTGTACAGATCAGTCCATACATTTGGATGCTGGGCTGGAGGGCGGCGGGAGGCTAGAAAGCCAGGGATGACGGAAGAGATGTCGCAGAAAGCGTCCGCGCGTGAGCGCATCGTGCAGGCGGCTACGCTGCTCTTCTGGCGTAACGGCTACCATCCCGTCTCGACCGACGCGATCTGCAAGGCCGCCGCAGTGGGTCGCAGCAGCCTCTACCACGCATTCCCGTCAAAGGCGCACATCCTGGGGGCGTGCCTCGATCGGGTTTGGGAGCGAAACTGGCGTGAAATCCGCGAGGCCTACGCGGGCGACGACCTCATCGAGGTGAAGTTCCGGCGACACATGGATTGGTTTCGCCACAGCCAGCTTCGCCTCCGCGCCGAAGGCGGGGTGCTGCTGGGGACCTTCGACATGGCGCTCGGTGTCGCGCTCCCTAGTGACGTCGTTGACCGAATGCGGGAGCATCAAGCCCAGCATCACAAGCTAATTGAAACCAGCGTTTCCGATATATTTTGTCAAAGAGGTCATGCCAAAGCTGATCTCGCGCGAATTACAGATATAATAAATTCATTGATCGTGGCGTCCACTTACCGCGCTCGGCTCTTGAATGATGAGGTCGCTCTCGGCGACCTACCGTTGCTCGCTCAGAGCGTGATCGACGTATTCTCAAGACAGGAGCGCCACGCAGACCCGCGTCTGCAGCATAGACCTCGAAGAAGCACGCGCGGAACCGCCGCTTCCGAGGGGTAGAGGTGAACGAGGCCGGATGTCACACGTCCGCTCAGCGTCGATCCTTGCCTCTTCCGAAGAGCGGACCTCCCCAAAGATCGAGATGAGCGCGGGGCCGCGCCGCCCCGTCGCTCACGGCTGCGATTCCGCGCCGTCTTGCATGTATCGGGTACTTATGGTAACGCAGATACTGGTCTTTGCCATCGTTGGGCATTCCGCGAAGGTCGGTCCGCCCCACGGCCACCGTTATTATCGGGGGTTGTAGGTGGATTTCGCCTGGACTGACCCCCTCGGGTGAGGCGCGGATGGCGGGCGGCGCTAGCCAACCGCCGTCGCAATTGATACCCCTTCAAAAAATCCGCCGACGGCCCGGCAAGGGGAGATCATGGCAGGCAAGGCCGCGCTCGCGGGGCTAAAGGTGCTGGATTTGTCCAACCAGCGCACCGGCGCGCAGGTCAGCCAGTTCCTGGCCGACTTCGGGGCCGAGGTGGTCCACGTCGAGACCCCCGGCGGCAGCCCGCTGCGCCAGGAGTCCGCCTGGCCGTTCTGGGCGCGCGGCAAGCAGAGCCTGCAGCTCGACCTCAAGGAGGGGGACGACCTCGCCGTCGCCAGGGCGCTGGCGGCGCAGAGCGACGTGGTGATCGAGACCTTCCGGCCGGGTGTGGCCGACCGGCTGGGGCTCGGCTACGACGAGCTGGCCAGGGCCAATCCCGGTCTGGTCTACGCCTCGATCACCGGCTTCGGCCGCGTCGGCCCCTATTCGCAGCTGCAGGGCTACGACGGCGTGGTCTACGCCAAGCTGGGGGTGCTGTGGGCCCTGACCGGCCTCGCCCGGCGGCCCGGCCCCGCCTTCGCGTCCGCGGCCTACGCCTCCTATCCGGCCAGCCAGCTGGCGCTGCAGGGCATCCTGGCCGCCCTCTACGAGCGCGAGGACAGCGGCGCCGGGCAGCGGGTCGAGGCCAGCCTCGCCCAGGGCCTGACGGTCCACGACACCTACAACTGGTTCTCGCGGGTGATGGCGACAAAGTTCAGCGACGGCTTCGTCCAGGCCCCGCGGGTGGTGGCCGGCGTGCCCGCCGGCGGCGTGTCGTTCCGCCTGCTGGTGGCCCTGACCAAGGACGGCAAGTGGGTGCAGTTCTCCCAGACCGCGCCGCGCCTGTTCCGGGCGATGATGGAGATGTTCGGCCTGACCTGGATGTTCGACGATCCGAAGTGGAAGACCGCGCCGGACTTCGACGACATCGAGACGCGGCGGGAATACTGGGAGACGCTGCTGAAGCTGGTGCGGCAGAAGACCTACGCGGAGTGGCTGGAAGAGTTCGACCGCCACCCCGACGTCTGGGCCGAACAGTTCCGCAAGGGCAGCGAGCTGCTCGACCATCCGCAGATGGTCTGGAACCGCATGGTGCTGGACCGCGACGACCCCGACCTGGGCCGATACCGGTCCCCCGGACCGCTGGTGCGGGCCGACGGGACGCCCGCGGACCTGCATCGGCCGCCTCCGGGGCTGGGCGAGCACGACGCCGCGATCCGGGCGCGCGCCGCAGCGCCTGCCCCGCCGGCAATGGCGCCGGCCAGGGCTGCTCCCGCCGGCGGCCTGCCGTTGGCGGGCGTCACCTGCGTCGAGCTCGGCACCTACTACGCGGCGCCCTACGGCGCGACCCTGCTGGCCGAGCTGGGCGCCCGGGTGATCAAGCTCGAAGAGCTGGGCGGCGATCCGCACCGCAACATGCTGCCCTTCCCCGAGATCGCCGGGCTGAAGGTGCTGCAGGGCAAGGAGAGCGTGGCGGTCGACCTGCATCATCCGAAGGGCCGCCAGATCGCCCACCGGATCCTGGCCAGGACCGACATCGTGCTGCAGTCGTTCCGGGCCGGCGCCGCCGAGCGGCTGGGCCTGGACTACGAAAGCCTGCGCGCCCTCAACCCGGACATCGTCTACCACGCCGCGCCCGGCTACGGCGAAGACGGCCCCTGCGGCCGCCGGCCGGCGTTCGCCCCCACCATCGGCGCGGCGGCGGGTCTCGCGTCGCGCAACGCCGGCTCCACCATTCCCGAAGGCGCGGATCTGACGCTGGACGAGATCAAGCCGGCCGCGCTGCAGATGTCCACGGCGGTGCTGGGCGTGGGCAACGCCGACGGCCTGTCGGGTGTCAGCGTCGGGACCGCCATGATGTTCGGCCTCTTGGCGCGCAAGCGCGGCGCCGGCGGCCAGAAGACCTTCACGACCATGATCTCCAGCGTCGGCCACGCCATCTCCGAAGTGATGGTGGAGTACGCGGGCCGGCCCGAGGCGCCGACCGCGGATGCCGGCGTGCACGGCCTTTCCGCGCTCTACCGGCTCTACGAGACCACCGAGGGGTGGGTGTTCCTCGCCGCCCCGAGCGACCGCGAGTGGACCCGTTTCACCGGCGCGCTCGGCGAGACGGGCGCTCGGCTGGCGGCGGACGCGCGCTTCGTCGACGCCGCCGCGCGCAGGTCCAACGACGCGGCGCTGGCCGACGCCCTGGCCGACATCTTCGCCACCCGCGGCGCCGCCGACTGGGAAACCACCATGCTGGCCGCCGACGTCGCCTGCGTCGCCGCCGCGCCAGCGCCTGTGGAGTCCAACTACATGGACGAGGGCAGCGTCGGGCGGGACAGCGACTACGTCACCACCGGCCATCACCCGATCCTGGACGAAGTGCCCCGGCTGAAGCCGCTGGTGCGCTTCTCGCGTTCGGCGACCGTCGCCGGCGACGCGGGCCTGGTCGGCCAGGACACCGAGCGGGTGCTGCGCGATTTCGGCTACGGCGACAACGAGCTTAAAGCGCTGGCGGACGAGGGGGTTATACTCTTCGGCTAGGAACCCTGGACACCGGCTGCGCTGTCACGGCGCTTGCACAAACGGCGTCTGGATTGTACCGCCCCGCGGAACGAATGATGGGGGGAGGAACGCTGTCAGCGCCCCCGGAGGAGTCGAGACGATGGAACTGAAGCCTGGCTCACGCTGGAAGAGCTCGGTCTGCAACGCCGAGGTGGTGGTGGTGCGCCCGCCGAAGGGCAGCGACCTCAACCTGGAATGTGGCGGCGTGGCGATGACCCCGCTGGCCGGCGAGAAGCCTGCCGGCGCGACGCTGAACCCGGCCTTCGCCGAGGGCGTGCAGTCGGGCAAGCGCTACTTCGACGAGGACACCGGCCTGGAGGTGCTGGGCAGCAAGGCCGGCGACGGTTCGCTCTCGCTGAACGGCCGCCCGCTGCAGCGCCGGGAAGCCAAGGCGCTCCCCGCCTCCGACTGAGTCCCCCCTGAATGCACACCTCGCTTCTGCTGGAGATGGCGGCTGACGCCTTCCCCGACCGGGTCGCCATCGGCTCGCTCGAGGGCGGCGTCACCTTTGAGGAACTGAAGCACCGCGCCCGCGGCGCCGCGGCCTGGTTCAACAGCCAGGCCGGGGAGACGGTGGTGTTCATCGGCTACAACGGGCCCGCCTTGTCGTCCGCCGTGTTCGGCAGCGCGATGGCCGGCAAGCCGTTCGCGCCCCTGAACTACCGCCTGACCGACCCCGACCTGCGCAAGCTGCTCGCGCGCACCGCGCCCTCCATCGCCATCGTCGACGACGACATGCTGGAGCGGGTGCGGGGGATCGAGGGCGTGACGGTGACCGGCCGCAACGAGTTCGCCGCCCACTGCCGCGACCATATCGCCCAGGGCGCCGAACTGCCCGAGGTGGACCCGGACATCGCCGTGCTGCTGTTCACCAGCGGCACCACCGGCGAGCCCAAGGCCGCCGTGCTCCGCCACCGCCACCTCGCCTCCTATGTGATCTCCACCGTGGAGTTCATGGGCGCCGAGGAGGAGGAGTGCTCCCTGGTCAGCGTGCCGCCCTACCACATCGCCTCCATCTCGGCGGCGCTGACGGGCGTCTACAGCGGCCGCCGCGCGGTCTACATCCCGAACTTCACCCCGGAAGCCTGGGTCGACGTGGCCTCGTTCGAAAAGGTCACCCACGCCATGGTGGTGCCGACCATGCTCGACCGCATCCTTAGCGTCCTGGAGACGCGCGGCGAGAAGCTGCCGCATCTGCGCGCCTTGTCCTACGGCGGTGGGCGCATGCCGCTGCCGACGATCGAGAAGGCGGTGACCCTGCTGCCGCAGGTGGACTTCGTGAACGCCTACGGCCTGACCGAGACCAGCTCCACCATCTCGGTGCTGGGCCCCGAGGATCACCGCACCGCCATCGCCTCCGACGATCCCAACGTCCGCCGGCGGCTCGGCTCGGTGGGCCGGCCGCTGCCGGCGCTGGAGGTCGAGATCCGCGACGCCGAGGGCCACGCGGTGGGACCGGGCGTGCCGGGCGAGGTGTATGTCCGCGGCGAGCAGGTGGCGGGCGAATACCTGCACAAGAAGGTGATCCAGGACGACGGCTGGTTTCCCACCAACGACTCCGGCTGGCTGGACGACGAGGGCTACCTGTTCCTCGAGGGCCGGCTGGACGATGTGATCGTGCGCGGCGGCGAGAACATGTCGCCCGGCGAGATCGAGGACGTGCTGCGCACCCACCCGGGCGTGGCCGACGTGGCGGTGCTGGGCGTGCCCGACGACCGCTGGGGCGAGCGGGTCGCGGCGGTGATCGTGCCCTCCGGCGAGGCCGCGCCGTCCGTAGAGGAGTTGTCCGAGTGGGTCCGCACCCGCCTGCGCTCCACCAAGACCCCGGAGACCTGGGAATTCCGCGCCGAACTCCCCTACAACGAGACCGGCAAGCTGCTGCGCCGGGTCCTGAAAGCCGAACTCGCCGAAGCCGCGGAGCGCCCGAGGGATTGAAGGGCTGGTCTTGTCCTAAGCTCCCAGCTCTATCAGTATCCCTCTCCCACAGCGTGGGAGAGGTGAGGTGAGGGCTTGCCCGACGCGAAGCTCACCAAGACTTCCGCACTGTGCAGGCGGCGATGCCGTCCCCTCACCTCACCTCTCCCCGTGAACGGGGAGAGGGTTACTGATAGGGCGGGGCCTCCGCCGCTCGGCCACCGGCGGTGACAAGGAACCGATGCGTCCCGCCAACTCCCTTCTCGGCGACCTGATCGAGGCCGGCGCGGTCGGCCTTGTCATCGTTGAGCTGAGCGCCGGCGAACACCCGCCGGCCGATCTTGGCGGCCCCGGCATCGTGCGGCTGGGCCTGCATCGATCGGGCGTCGTTCCGACCGAGGGGCTCGACGCCTTCGACATCCTCCTGAGCGCCGAACCCGACGCGCCAGCGCCCTGGGTCAGCGCCGCCGATCTCGACGCCGCGATCCAGCGCCTGCAGTGGGTCGTCGATCGTCAGCCGCTCGCCGCAGCCGTGGCCGCTCAGGTGCATCGGATGACCCTGAACCTCACGTTCGAGCAGAGCCTGACCCTGGAATCGCTCGGCTACTCGATGCTGCTGGCCAGCGAGTCCCTGCGCGCCTGGCGGGCCGCGACGCCGGTGCGTCGCCGCGAGGACGACGACGGTCCGCGGGTCAGTGTCGCCAGAAGCGCCGAGGGGATTGCGATCCGCCTCACGCGGCCGAAGGCGCGCAACGCGGTGGACGCCCGGATGCGGGACGCCCTGGTCGCGGCGTTGGAGGCGGCCGCCGTCGAGCCGGACGCGCCGGTGATCCTGAGTGGGGATGGCCCGTCGTTCAGCGCCGGCGGCGACCTCGACGAGTTCGGCAGCGCCGACGATCCCGGCCGCGCCCACGCGATCCGCGTGCTGCGCTCGGCCACCGGCTGCGTGGCCCGCATCGCGCCGCGCGTCACCGCCCGGCTGCACGGCGCCTGCGTCGGCGCGGGAATCGAGATCCCGGCGGCGGCGGGGCGCGTGCTGGCCCGCCCCGGGGCCTTCTTCCGCCTGCCCGAGGTGGCCATGGGGCTGATCCCGGGCGCCGGCGGCACGGCGTCGATCCCCCGGCGGATCGGCCGTCACCGGGCCTGCTGGATGGCGGTCTCCGGCGCCGACCTCGACGTGGCGACCGCGGTGCGCTGGGGCCTGGTCGACGCGGTGGACGAGTCGCCGTGAACGCTGTCCTGTCGGCTGCCCAGGCATACTGCGGCGAGATCGAGACCCTGAGCGCGCGGCTCGGCGAGCGCGTGGCGCTGGACGCCGCGGCCGTGCTGGACCGCGGCGACACCATCGCGCTGGAGCCGCCCGGCCTCTGGTCGCCGAACCGCAGCTGCCGACTGGTTCGCGCCGCCGACGGCTGGATCGCCGTCAACCTGCCGCGCCCGTCCGACCTTGAGCTGATCCCTGCCTGGACCGGCGCGGCGCTGGAAGCAGATCCCTGGGAAGCGGTCGAGGCTGCGGCGGCGCGGACTCCCTGGGCCCAGCTGGTGGAGGGGGCCCGCGTGCTGGGCCTGGCGGTGGCGGCCGTGGGCGAGGTCGCCGCCGACCGCCCGGCGGTCCCCGGCCTGCGGGTGACCTCCGGCCGGTCCTGGCGCGCTGGGCTGCCGACGGTGATCGACCTTTCCAGCCTTTGGGCCGGGCCGCTTTGCGGATCGGTGCTGGCCCAGGCCGGCTGGACGGTCACCAAGCTGGAGAGCGCCGGCCGCCCCGACGCCTCGCGCGCCACGCCCGCCTTCTTCACGCGCCTGAACGGCGCCAAGGCCGAGGCCAGCCTCGACTTCGGCAACCCCCGCGAACGGGCCCGGCTCGCCGACCGGATCGCGTCCGCCGACGTGGTGATCACCGGCGCCCGGCCGCGCGCCTTCGAGCAGCTGGGGATCACGCCCGAGGCGATGTTCGCGCGCAATCCCGGCCTGACCTGGGTCGCCGTCACCGGCCACGGCTGGCGCGGCGACGGGGCCGACCGGGTGGCGTTCGGCGACGATGCGGCGGCGGCCGGCGGCCTGGTGCGCTGGGAGGACGGCGAGCCCCGCTTCATCGGCGACGCCCTGGCCGACCCGCTCACCGGCCTCGCCGCCGCCGTCGCCGCCATGACCGCGGTGGAGCAGGGGGGCGGGGTGCTGGTGGACGCCGCCATGGCCCGCGTCGCCGCCGAGGTCGCGGCCGGCGCATGAGCGCCCTGATCATCCGCAACGCCGAGGTGGACGGCCGCGCCGGCCAGGACGTGCGGATCGAGGCGGGGCGCATCCGCGAGGTCGGCCCCAGGCTGCCGTCTGGCGGGGCCGCGTTGGACGCGCGCGGCGCCGCCCTGATCCCCGGCCTCGCCGACCACCACATCCACCTGATGGCCACCGCCGCCCGGGCGGGCTCGGTGATCCTGGACGATGCGGCCGACGCCGCCGATCTGGCCGCCCGGCTGCACGCTGCGGCGGTGTCTGCGCCTCCCGACGGCTGGGTGCGCGCCACTGGCTATCACGAACGGATCGCCGGCCTGCTGTCGCGCGACGACCTCGACCGCATGGTCTCCGACCGGCCCGTCCGGGTCCAGGATCGCACCGGCGGCCTCTGGATGCTGAACAGCGCCGCCCTGGCGCGGCTCGGGAACGGCGACGCGCCCGAGGGCCTCGAGCGCGACGCCCATGGACGGCCAACCGGCCGGCTCTGGCGCGGCGACGCCTGGCTGCAGGCCCGCATCGGCCGCACCCCGCCCGACCTCGCCACGCTGGGCGCCGCGCTGGCCGCCCACGGCGTCACCGCCGCCACGGACGCCAGCGTCACCACCGACCAGGCGGCCGCCGACGCCCTGGCCGATGCCGTTCGCGCCGGCGACCTGCCGATGCGCCTGCTGCTGATGAGTGGCGGGCCGATCGCCGCCCCCGCCGACGGCGCCATCCGCGTCGGCCCGCTGAAGGTGCTGCTGGATGACCGCGACCT
>Ga0105240_10004169_pt1 | contig 22155 bp, 22 predicted proteins | sample KBSC54metaG_FD_80426 | JGI IMG/M metagenome (GOLD analysis project Ga0105240, IMG submission 80426) | Corn rhizosphere microbial communities from Kellogg Biological Station, Michigan, USA - KBS C5-4 metaG | ecosystem: Host-associated > Plants > Roots > Rhizosphere > Soil | place: Michigan, USA... | reverse complement strand
GAACTCACTTGCGATCAGCAGCCGGTCCATACATTTGGGCCACAAGCAGACCTCGACGCAAAGGGGCGGGCCCGAAGTTCGAGCCCTCGCGAACCCGCCAAACCCGCCCCCGATCAAGTCGGCTTTGGAGACATGAAGCAGGGGAGAATGTCCGAATCTAACGTTTTGGGATGCCAATGTCGGCCGCCCGCTAAGTCCTCGTTCCCGGGTTCATTCGAGAAGACAACGACAGACCGCCATCTGAAACAATTATAGCGCCTGTGGTGTGACGGTTGTCTGGAGATACCAAGAACGCCACATCGCGGGCGACCTCCGCGGGTTCGATGACCAGGCCGTTGGGGATGGCGGCACGCGTGCGCAGTTCTAGTGCCGGATCGCGCCGAAACAGCTTTGCAGACAAACCGGCGTTGACAATTCCGGGAGCGACTTCGTTGACCAGGATACCGTCCGCTGCGTGATCGAGTGCAAGCGTCTGACAGAGAGCACGAAGTCCGGCCTTGGTCGCCGAGTAGGCACCGATGTGGGGGTGGGGCGCCTGTGCGGCCCAAGAGCCCACGAAGACAATGCGGCCTCCGGCGCCCCTCGCAAGCATTCGACGGATCATGCCTCGCGCCGTGTAGTAGGCGCCAGTTAGGTTCACGGCGACGACATCACTCCAGTCACGATCGGTAGTATCGATGAGACGGCCCGGGCGGGAAATGCCAGCGCAGACGACGCCGATGGTGAGCGGGCCAAGCACGGACTCCACGCCGTCGAGCCATGCCTCAATGGAATCAGCGTCGGTGACATCGACCACAGGAATGCCGTCGCCTTTCAAGGCAAGGTCGCCACCCGAGACCCGAACTCCGAGACCGCCCAGATACGCAACAATAGCCGCGCCGATTGCGCCACGTGAACCCGTTACCGCGGCCACCTGAGATGCCCAGTCGGTCAATCACGCCTCCTAGTAGAGAGGAGCTTCTTTGCCGGGATTGAGACCGATTCCCGCCGTCATGGTGCGGGGATCTGGCACCGCGAGCCAATCGCCGTTCTGGTTGATCGAGGCTTCCGAAACGATCCCCGGTAGCGTCATATCGAGGGCTCTATAGATGTCGAACCGAGGCATCGTGCCCTCTTCGATCGACTGCACGAAATCGAGGAGCGGCCATGCATCGGACCCACCGTGACCGGCTTCGTCTGGTGGCACGGCGTAGCGCTTGGGCAGGTATGCATCGGCGTACTCCTCAAGCGTCTGCCAGGTCTCCCGTGGAGATTTGCCCTCGATGTAGACGCGCGGCTTGTCACCGAACAGCTTTCCCGATTCGTACGCCCCTTCCGTGCCCTGGATAGAGTAGTAGTTCCAGACCTCCGGGCGATTGGAGATGAGGTCGAGCCGCATCCGGAGCAATGCGCCCTTTCGGGTGCGACAGGATAGGGTGACCGTATCCTCCATCTCATATTCCGGCTTGGTCCAACGGCCGGTGCCGATGGCGCTGATTGCCGTGATGCGGTCGTCCATCCATTCGAGCAGCGGACCAAGGCTGTGAGTCGGATATGTAATGCCGTTCTTGCCGACCTGCCAGAAGCGTCGCCACGTTGGTACGCCGCCCGCCCGGGTGTGCCAGCTCTTCATCTCATGCACGTATTCGGATTCGCCGAAATAGAGCTTGCCGAACACGCCCGCCTTGGCCATCGCGCCGACAACGAGGTTTAGCCGGTGATAGCAATAGTTCTCGGCGATCATGTACGAAGCCTTCGACTCGCGAGCCGCGGCGAGCAGCAAATTGACCTGCTCCATGCTGACAGCGGCGGGCACTTCGCTCAGCACATGTACGCCGGCGCGCAGGGCATAGTCGGCCTGCGGTGCGTGATACTGCTGCGGCGAGGCGATCACTAGCAGGTCGCAGTCTTCCACCGCCTCCTCGAAGTTGCGATAGATCTTGCCGCCATAGGTCTTCGTGAACTTCTCCGCTTCCTCGTGCCACGGATCGTAGACCCCGCCGAGCACGATCCGCTTGTTGGATTTACCCAACGCAACGATGTGGCCGCCGCCACGCCGGGCCCCGACGACGCCGACGCGCATCTGTTCACTCTTGCCATTGACCATCTACTTGTTTCCTGCGGTGCGGCGGCCTTGCGCCAATTGTTCGAAGACCTTGGACCAGCGACCCTCATGATCGGGGTCGATGTAGTGAGGGATGAATCCCTGTCCGAGATAGGAGGCGATCGCCGGAAGGCGGAAATCGTCGGTCTCGAGAATGGAAAAGGTGCGACCGTCGGCGAAAAACCGTCGTATCACCTTGGCCATTACCACCGTTCCGAGCCGCCGGCCGCGCTGCGCCGGATCGACCCCGACCCAGTGTACATAGCCAGCGCCAGGGAAGCGCTCGTGATAGCGGACTGAGGCAGTCGCGATGATGCTGCCGTTCTCTTCGATCACGTACGTAACGGGCACGTCGGACGCGTCGAAGAGGTCCTTATTGGCGCGTGTCGCGTCCCAGGTCATCTCCGGGAAGGCCGCGGACATGAGGAGAGCAATTGCCTCTGCGTCGGCCCGCGTCGCTTCGCGAACCTTGATGGGACTTTCGGGAGGAAGAGGATCGGCGCCCGGAGGGCGTTTCATGACAAGCTGCGCCATTTTCATACAGTGAAATAATAACTTTACTGTACGAAACTAGCAGATCATCCGGGGCGTTGCTAGGGGGCACCAAGCGCCTTTGATATGTCGGCTGCACAATGCATGACGACCGCGCCGATCTCTTCAGTGCGCTGGTAGGGCATGCGACTCTTCGGGCCCGACACGCTGATGGCATAGCGGGGCACGCCGTCATGGTCGCGAATCGAGGCGCCCACGCAGCGCAGCCCCTCGACGGACTCCTCATCGTCGATCGAGTAGCCACGCACCTGGGTTCGCTGCAGATCCCGTCGCAGATCGTCGTGACGAAGGATAGTTGCTGGCGTAAATCCAGCGAGAGGTTCGGCGCCTACGAGCTCGACCACCTCGGGGTCCGACACAGCGGCCAGAATCGCTTTGCCCAGGGACGTGGCATGCCAAGCATCGGTTTCGCCAGCCTTGGCTCCTTTCCGGCTCGAGGTCGCGCCCTCCAAGACTCGAAGCAGGACAACCTGTCCCTGCTGCCGCGTGGCCAAGTTCACCGACTCGCCGAACTGCGCCAGCAGGCGCTCCATGGCTGGCAAAGAGAGCGTGACGATGTCGCGATAGGAAATCGAACGCGTTCCAAGTCGGAACAGGCTGAGTCCCAGTCGAAAGCGCCCCGACGCCTCGTTGCGCTCCACGAGCTCATGCTTGCTGAGGCTCAACAGATAGCGAAGTGCCGTCGACTCGTTCAGCCCTGAGGCGCGGGCAATCTGGTCGAGCGACTGCTCTGGAGCCTGCTCGAGGACGGTCAGGATCGAGGCCATACGGTCGATCGATTCCAGGTTGTAGTTTTGCTGAGCGGCGCGCCGCACCAAAGTTCTCCTCCATGCCGCATAGCCGTCGGGGACGTGCAGAAGCGACTTGACTCTCGCTGTGCCCCGGACCTAGCGTCCCTTCGATTGCATTGGTAGATGGTTGTATTTCATTCAATGAAAGTGTCAACCGAGAACTTCTGCCAGGATGTGTCCGCTCCATGCCGAGACCAACAGGTTTCGATGCGGAACGATTAGGGTCAATTTCAGGGGAGACGATCATGAAGATGTGGCTAAGGTCGGCAGTCGCCGCCGCCATGCTGATGGGAGTCGCGGGCAGTGCGCCCGTGCTTGCCGACGATATCACCCTCACTATGTGGGGTCAGGGCGACTGTCCGCCCGACAACTGCATGGGAGCCGCACTCGTCAACGCATTCGAGAAGGCCAACCCGGGGATCAAGATCAATCTGATCCAGCAGCCCACGGATGGCTACTTCACGAACCTGCTCGCTCAATCAGTCATCGGCCGTGGTCCCGATATCGCCTCGATGTGGGCTGGCGGCTACATGGACCAGTTCAAGCAGTACATGGTCGACCTGCACAAATACGTTCCCGAGAACATCCTCGACACGGTGAACGGCATCGACTTCTTCTCCGAAGGTTACAACCACAAGAACGTAGTCTACTCCGCCCCTAACACCGCGCAGTGGTACATCGGCTACTATAATAAGAAGGTGTTCAAGGACGCCGGCATCGACAAGGTCCCGACCGCCTGGGATGAACTCAACGCCGATGCCAAGATCCTCAAGGACAAAGGTTACACTCCGATCGTGCAGGGGGCAGTCGACGGAGGCGCCTCGTTCGCCGCGTGGGAAGATTGGTCGTATCTCGCGACGGCGCTCCCGCCGAGCGATTGGAGCAAGATGCTATCGGGGCAGATGCCCTACAACAATCCCACGATGGTGGCACAGCTGACCAAGTGGAACCAGCTATTCAAAGATGGCTACTTCAATGCCGACGCCTACAATTCTCCCACGGCACTTGACGACTTTAAGTCCGGCAAGGCTGCGATGTACCTGGGCGGCGGTTCCTGGCAGGCTGGGCAGCTGGTGCAGGACATGGGCGACAACGTCGGCATCATTGTGCCGCCCTACTCAGACATGCCCACAAAGGCTGCAGTGTCGTTCGCAGGAGGCGGCTACTCGGTGATGAACTACTCCAAGAACGTCGACGCGGCGGGCAAGTTTGCTGCCTTCGTGTTGAGCGATGAGGGGCAGAAGGTCATTGCCCAGTACGATGCGCCGACACGCCCTGGCTTCCCAAATAAGAACCCGCTTCTAAACGACATGGCGTCGCTGTCGGCCAAGCCAGACACGGTGAACTACCCGATGTTCGACAACTTCACTCAGGCCCCGGTAACGGATGCCCTTTCACGCAACGTGCCGCAAGCCTTGGTCGGCCAGATGAGCCCGGCCGACGTACTGAGCTCAATGGATGCCGCCTATGCCTCCCTGCCGGCGGACCAGAAGAAGCCGATCAGCTTCGGCAACTAACCACCTAGCTTCCTCCCGCCAGGGACGCTCCGTTTCGACGGGGCGTCCATCTAGCCGAAAGCATGGAGAATTGCGTGTCAGTGCCGGCGGTAGACACCGGGGAGAGGGCAGCCAAACAGCCTTGGCGGATGCTCCGCTCACGCACCGCAAGCGCGCGGATCAACGGAGTGCTTTTCGTGCTTCCCGCAGTGCTTCTGGTTGGATTTGTCATGGTACTGCCGCTGGCGCAGGCTTTATATTACAGCTTCACCAGCTGGAACGGCGCTCAGGCGCCAGTCACTGGCTGGACCAACTACCTCAACATGCTCTACGACCCCGAACTGCGCCGCAGCCTGATCAACAGTTTGCTATTCGTGCTGTCGGTGCCCTTTGGACTTATACCGTCCTTCGTCGTCGCATACATGTTGCACAAGGACATACCCGGGAACCGAGTGTTTCGGGCGCTAATCTTCGCGCCAACTGCTTTGTCCTGGGTCGTGATCGGGCTAGTCGGCCGACAGTTCTTTGCGCTCAATGGCCCGTTCAATTCAATCTTTCGCGCCCTGGGGAGCAGCGGTCCAAACTGGCTCGCCGACAGCAATCTGGCATTGCCAGCAGTGATCCTCACCTTCAACGCCGCGATCTTCGGTATAAACACCATCATCTTCCTTACCGGCCTCGCGACCGTCGATCGATCAACCATTGAGGCGGCGTGGCTCGATGGGGCCAAGGAGTGGGAGGTCATCACCTACGTGATCCTGCCAGCGATGCGACGCTTCGTCGAATTCGTCCTGATCGTGACTGTTGTGACATCGGCTACCGGCATCTTCGCCATGATCTATGTGATGACCGGCGGCGGCCCAGGCTCCGCGACTCTGACGCTTGAGTTCGCGGTGTGGCGGCGCGCTTTTGCCACTGGCGGCTTCGGCGCGGGCGCCGCTATCGGCATTACTCTGATGCTGGTAACGCTGCTCGCAATCGGGGTCATACGCCTAACTCTACGCGACCGGAGCGAGGCATGACCGCAATTGCAGCCGAACCTGCGGTCGGTGCCCCGACGACGACGGCCCTTCGTGGCGGCATGCGTGCCGCATTCTTTGTCGCACTTATCGCGTCGATCGCCTCGCTCTATCCGTTTGGCTCACTGATCCTCACCTCGATCCGTCCCCCTACGAACGGCACGTGGTTCGGGCTCTGGGGAGAACTCTTCACCAACATCCCGGTCGGCGGCTACATGCTTAACTCCGCGATCGTGTCCGGCGGCGCGATGGTACTGGTCTCAATAGTGAGCTGCATGGCGGGCTATGGCTTCGCCAAGCTGCGCTTTCCAGGGAGCAACTCTATCCTCGCGCTGGTTGTGGCGGGGCTGAGCGTGCCGCAGGCGACGACGATTATCGCCAACTATTTCAACTTTGCAGCGGTTGGCGGCATCGGCAATTACCTTGGCCCGATCTTGATGTATGCGGCTGGTGCCACGCCGTTCTCCACCGTCTTGATGACCAATTTCTTCCGAGCCCTTCCCGACGAACTGGTTGAGAGTGCGATTATCGACGGCGCGTCATACCGTCAGGTGTTCCTCATGATCATGGCACCGCTCGCCGCGCCGGCACTGACCACAGTTGCGGTACTCTGCTTCCTTGGCAGTTGGAACGATCTTCTGGTCGCATTGCTCTGGCTGCCGGATCCTGGCCAGCGAACGATCAGCGTCGGGATCGCCTCGTTGGTCGGCGTGCGCTCGAGCAATCTGAACTTGATCCTGACAGGCTCGCTCTTCAGTGCGCTGCCGCCGATCCTGGCCTTCATCGCATTCCAACGTTATCTCGTGAGCGGCATCGTGTCCGGTATCGGCAAATGACAAAGAACTTGCACCGCAGCGCCGAATGGTTCGCGCGGGACGGAAAATATGGCTTCATCCCGCGCAGCTGGATGAAGAGCCAAGGCTTCTCGCCGGAGATGCTCGACGGCCGACCGGTGATTGGCATCTGCAATACCTGGTCCGAGTTGACCAACTGCAATCGGCATCTGCGCGAGCTCGCCGAGCACGTTAAACGCGGTGTGTTGATGGCCGGCGGCTTTCCGCTGGAGTTTCCAGTGACAAGCTTGGGTGAGCCACTGATGCGGCCGACCACCATGATGTTTCGCAATCTCGTTGCGATGGACGTCGAAGAGACCATCCGGGCTAACCCCATCGACGGCGTGGTGTTGCTGGCCGGCTGCGACAAGACCACGCCGGCGTTGCTGATGGGTGCGGCGAGCTGCGATATTCCAACCATCCTCGTCAGCGGCGGGCCGATGCTCAATGGACGCTTCCGCGGCCAGGAGCTCGGCTCGGGCACTGACGTCTTCCGGCTCGACGAGGACTATCGCACCGGCAAACTGAGCAAGGCCGACCTCGAGGCAGCAGAAGCGGCAATGAGCCGCTCCGCCGGCTCCTGCATGACGATGGGTACTGCATCGACTATGGCAGCCATCGCCGAGGCGATGGGCGTCGCGCTCAAGATGAATGGCACCATTCCGGCACCTGACAGCCGGCGCGCGGTACTCGCCGAGCAGAGCGGACAGCGTATCGTCAAACTGGTGGAAGACGGGATCACCATCTCGCAGATCCTTACCCGCGAGGCTTTCGATAACGCGGTCAAAGTTACCGGCGCAATCGGAGGCTCGACCAACGCCGTGGTGCATCTGCTCGCTCTAGCCGGTCGGCTCGGTGTCGACTTCAAGCTGGAAGATTGGGATCGCGTGGGCCGTGATGTGCCAACACTGGTCGACCTCAAGCCGGCGGGCCGCTTCCTCATGGAGGAGTTCTTCGATGCTGGCGGTGTTCCCGTGGTGATGAAGCGTCTCGGGGATCGGATCCATCGTGACGTGCCCACAGTGAGTGGACTGACGATGGGTGAGCAGATTGCCGACGCCCAGTGCTGGAACGACGAAGTTATTCGGACCCCCGACAACGCGCTCACCCAGCAAGGCGGCCTGATGGTGCTCAAGGGTAACCTCGCGCCCGATGGTGCCGTAATGAAGCCGTCCGCCGCCAGCCCACGGTTGATGCAGCACCGGGGCCGCGCATTGGTGTTCGAGGACGCCAACGACCTGCGCTCCCGCATCGACGACCCGGAGCTGGATGTGGACGCAGATACCATCCTGGTACTGAAGAATGCCGGCCCGCGCGGCTATCCTGGCATGCCCGAAGTCGGCAGCATGGCGCTGCCCAAGAAACTGCTGCAGCAGGGCGTCTACGACATGGTGCGCATCTCCGATGCCCGCATGAGCGGCACCGCCTTCGGCACGGTCGTTTTGCATGTGGCGCCGGAGTCGGCGATCGGCGGCCCGCTCGCTCTAGTCGAGACCGGGGACGTAATCGTACTCGATGCTCAGAACCGTCGCCTCGATCTCGACGTGCCCGAAACCGAGTTGGCTCGGCGCCGATCGGCGCTGATACTGCCCAATCCTCCTTACGATCGCGGCTACGGCCGAATGTTCGTCGACCATGTGACGCAGGCCAATCTGGGAGCCGATTTCGACTTCCTCGTTGGCAATAGCGGCACACCCCCCTCAAAAGTGTCATTCTGAAGCGAGGCGCCATGACCGACCTTACCTCAATCCGTTCACGCCAGAACGCGCCGTTGCCCAAGAACTGGGAGGAACTGTTCTCAGCCATCCTGTCGGATTCACTAGACACCGTAGGTGTGACGAACCAGGCGATGCGAGCCGCGATCCGCCCACTTGATGAGACGCTCAAGATGTGCGGCCGGGCGCGAACGGGAATCTATATGGAGACCGCCTCAGTCGAGCCGGGGGTAAATCCTTACGAGCTCGAAATCGCAATTGTCGATGACCTTAAGCCGGGCGACGTAGCCGTGTTCGCGTGTGGAGGGTCCTCCCGCATTGCACCGTGGGGCGGTCTACTGTCGACAGCCACCAAGGCAAGAGGTGCTGCCGGCTGCGTCACCGATGGCCTCGTGCGCGACATTCTAGAAATTCGCCGCCTAAGGCTGCCCGTCTTCCACGGCGGGATCGGACCACTCGACTCCAAGGGTCGTGGTCAAATTCAAGCGGTTGACGTGCCGGTAGTGTGTGGTGGCGTACGCGTCGAACCCGGTGACCTTGTGTTTGGCGATGCCGACGGAGTGGTCGTTGTCCCGCAGGCCGTTGAGGCCGAGGTGCTCAACGTTGCCTTCGACAAGATCAATGGTGAGCATCACTCCATTAGTGAACTGAGGGGCGGCGGCTATCTGCGTGATGTTTACGCCAAGTACGGGGTGCTCTGAGTTGCCCCTGCCGCCACGAGCCTACTGCGACTGTCACGTCAACATCTGGACTGACGACCAAGTACTGCCGCTCTATGGACAGCAGTTAGGTCGCGTGCGGCAAGGCGAGATGGCACCCAAGGCCGATGCCGATACGCTCTACCGCGAGATGGCGCACGTCGAGAAGGCCATCGTGTTCTCGCTCCGCTACCACGATTCACTGGGGATCGACGGCAACGACGAAGTGACCGCCCTAGCAGTGCGGAAGTACCCCGGCAAGTTCGTCGGCCTTGCGGCCGTCGACCCACGCCGGCCGGATTGCATGGAGCTGCTGCGTCACGCGATCGAGGACCTTGGGCTCAAAGGCGCCAAGTTCGGGCCCATTTACAACGGCGTTGCCCTGTCCGATCCGCGGATGGCACCGGTACTCGAGTATCTCGAGAAGCGCAATTTACCGCTGACCATGCATATGGGTACGACGTACGCGCGCAATGCCCCCGTCGAACTCGGCCGCGCGATCCACATCGAGCCCGTAGCGCTAAAGTACCCGGATCTCACCATGGTCATGGCCCATATGGGTCATCCATGGTATGAGGAATGCGTCGTTGTCGCCCGCAAACAGCCGAATGTGTATTGCGAAGTCTCAGCGCTGAGCTACCGACCGTGGCAGTACTACAACATCCTGATGTGCGCGCAGGAGTATAAGATCACTGATAAGGTGTTCTTTGGCACCGATTTTCCCTTTGCGCGGGTCGACGAGTCGGTTGAGGGTCTCCTGCTCATCAACGACCAGCTAGACGGCACCAGGCTGCCACGCGTGAGCGACGAGACAATCACGCGAATTCTCCAATCCGATCCACTCAAGGTTTGGTGGAAAGGTGACAAACCGCTGCCGTAGTGGCGACACCGCTAGACTCCCCGCGAAGACTACAAAATAGGGGACAGTTATGCACGGGCGCTCCCGCTATCGCTCGACCCAGGTCCAGCGTCGCCAGCTCTTGTGGCGCCGACTAGGTCTCGGCCGCAACGAGCCGAGGCACAAGCGAGCACGGCATAGTCCTGTCTTGGTGCCGTATTGCTCAAGATCCTCAGTTCGGAACCGGCCAGCCTCAGCTTCGAGGAAGGCCAAAAAGAACGCCGTGAAATACAACTCCGCTCCATCAGCGACCGCAATGCCCACGGCTCCGTTCTCGGCCCCCGCCGGTTGAGTGAGACAGAAGCCGTCGGTTCGGCCCAACGCCAGCCTTTCCAACCACCGGCACGCTTCTTGCGGTCAGCCACCGAGAAGGCGGAAGTATCCTTTGGGGATTTCTCCGCGTCTTGGACGCGGCCTTCGACGGTCCCGTGCAGACGGAGGCTGCAGGGACGCTCAGTGATACCTCACTCCACGCGAATGTCCTTCTTGACCGTGGTCCAGTCCGAACGGCGGGCGAGCACGCGCTCCCAAATCCGTTCACAATCACTATGGCTAACGCGCGGGCTTCGCCGAGCCTCCATTGGTTGAGCGGCTTGGCAGGCGACCCCGATAGCCGTCAGCGACAACTCGATGATCTGTTTGCCTTCGGACGCCGTCGCCTCGCCCGCGTCCAATCCAAGAGCGAGACGTCCAAGCAGTGGATCGGCACCGTTGAGAGCACGATTGAGATCGACGAGTTCCGGTCGCAGGTAGAGCAACTGTGAGATCTCGTAGCGACCGGCGTGATCACCCTTGTATGAGCCTTCGACCAATTCGGGATCGCTATGCACAATCACCGTCACGGGAACATCCAACATGAATTCCTTGGCGGCAAACCGCAGATCCTGTTGTCCAAAATTGTGACCTGAAATTACAACGACGTATTCGAATCCGCCGTTGGCGAATGCGCGAAGCTGGTAGAGGAATGTCTGCAGAACGACCTCTGGCGGCAGTCCACCCAAGAGCGGGTTCACCTCGCCCACCACTTCGTCCAGCCAATCGAGCGCGATTCCAGTCTCGTGAATATGGTAGCCCATCGTCGGGGCCACGATGCCCCCGAAGCGCCGCGCCGCCTCGTCGCAAAGATAGTCCGCCTTGATCGTGTCGAGACCGAATGCGGCGCCTTGGCCGTGCGGCTCACAGAGGCCCATGGGGAGGAAAACGAGCGGGAGGTCCCGTTGTCGTGCGAGAAATTCATGCGGCAAGAGCTCCGCCCAGCGCACTTTCGGACCATTCATCCGTTAGTCCTCCCACTCCTGAACGCGGTTGAAATTCTTGATGAATCGGTGGCGGGTGCGCAGCCGATGGACGAGCTCGGCCGGAAGCTCTGGCTCGTCCAGCGCGGCAATGTTCATTTCGGCATAGGCCTCGACTTGCATTGACACGATTGCCGTTGTCACGCGGGAATTGGCGAGGACGAACCTCAGGGCGAGGCTTGCGAGCGAAGAGGCATGCGCGGGAACATACAGCCGCAAGGAATCCACCTTGCGGAGATACACCTCGCGGGGAACAACCCGGTCGAAATAGTTGTGCCGGAAGTCGTTTTCCTCAAACCTCGTATCTGAGGTCAGTAATCCGGTCAGCCCTCCCTCGTCGAGAACGCTGCGAGCAATCACTGCAACGCCTCGCTTTGCGCAGATCGGAACCAGATTGTCGAGCGCAAGCGGGTCGAAGATGTTGAGGATCGTCTGTACGGAGTCGATCAGACCGCTCTCGACCAGCCCCAGCACCATGTCCGAGCGGTGGTCCGGAGCCGATATTCCTACAAAGCGTACCTTGCCGCGTCGCTTGAGCTCTTGGAGCTCATCCATCCAGTACCCCGACGTGCCCCAGGTCGGCCAGTAGATATGGAGCTGCAGAAGGTCGAGCTGGTCGAGCCCCAGCTCGCGGAGGCTGCGTTCGCAGTCAGCGGTGATGTGCCCCGGAGGGAATGCGGTCTCGACCTCGACCGGAAACTGCCATTGGCTATTGGGGCCAAGCGCTTGAACCTTGGTCGCAACAAACGGTTTTCTGCCCGTCCACCGGCGGAGGGCAAGTCCAACGATGCGCTCGGATTGACCGTATTGCCGCGCCGTGTCGACGAAGTTGATACCCAGTTCCAGTGCCCGGTGGAGAGCCGCAATGAAGTTGTCTTCGGTGTCTTCACCGAACCAGCCAGCGAACCCCATGGCGCCGAAACCGAGTCTGCTGATTGGCTCGCCGGATCGGGGAAACTTCGAATACTTCATGATTCCTCCTTGGTCTCACGCACCCAGCAGTGATTTGAGATTCACCTCCGGCCGGCCGAGCAGTTCCGGGTCCGGTCGCGCCGAATTGGCGACGAGCATCTCCGCGAACTTCATGTCCCGCGCCACGCGTCCGGTCGGCCCGTAGCCGCTGGCGGCGACGAGCCTGTGACCGGGATCGAAATGAAACAGGACGAAGCTTTCCTTATCAATGTCGCGGCGCACTGTCGCGAGGTCGGCGGAATAGAGTCCTACGATCTGCAGGGTGGTGTCGTATTGATCGGACCAGAACCATGGCAGGAGCCCAAGAGCTTGATCGCCCCCGGCCAGATTGTGCGCGGCGACCTCCGCCTGGTCCAGCGCGGCACGCCAGGCCTCAAGGCGAACCTTGAGGCCACCCGCCACAGCAAGCGGAAACGCGCAGCAGTCCCCAGCCGCGAGGATGTCCGGATCGCTAGTCCGCAGTCTAGAATCCACGAGAATGCCGTTCTCGATCGACAGCGAGGCGGCTTCAGCAAGGCGCGTGTTCGGAATTGCACCAATCGCGCCGAAGAGGAGATCGGCCTCGATTTCCTCCTTGCCACCCAGACTAATGCTGTGTGAGCCGATGCTCAGATCGGCTGCAACGTGCGTTCGAATCGTGACGCCTGCTTGGGCGTGACGGGCCCCCAACGCAGCAGCGATCTCGGGCGGCACACCACGCTGCAGTATCCTCGGCTGGGTTTCTAATACGGTGACCTCGGCTCCTCGCGTCCTGGCCGCGGCCGCAACCTCGAGGCCGAGGAAGCCGGCTCCGAGGACGACCACTCGCATCCCCGCGCTCAGCGATGCCTTCAGCGATTGGCAGTCGCGCCAGCTGCGCAGATACGAAATCCTACCCATTTGATCTCGCAGGCGTCGCGGTGACGCGCCCGTCGCGAGCAATAGCTTCGAATAGGCAATGCGCTGACCATCACTACATTCGACTTCATGGGTGTCACGCAGAATCCTGCTTGCCGGAACGTTCTTGAGGAATGTTATTCCCAATGAGCGCAGGCGGTCTTCTGTCACGATCGGCGTAGGGTCAGTGTCGCATAGGAGGGCTCCTTTCGACAGCGATGGCCGTTCGTAGGGGGCGTGGTCTTCATCTCCGATCAGGGTGACGGGGCCTGAATAACCGTGTCCCCTGAGCGCGAGCGCCGCACGTGTGCCGCAGTCGCCAGCACCAACGATGACAATCCCGAGGCCCACTCAGGGAAGCTCCAGGTAAACTCGATCGCCCACCACACGGACCGGATAGGTGCGCAAGGCGACGCACGGAGGTATCCGAACGGCCTCGCCGGTCTCATATTTGAAACGGCCGTTGTGCTTGGGGCACTCTATTACGTCGTTCATCACGAGCCCATCGGCAAGGATGGCATGCTCATGCGTGCAGATTCCGTCGGTTGCAAAGAATCGCCCAGACGGACTTCGATAGATCGCGTAAACATGACTTTCGTGGTCGAAGCGAATTACGTCTTCGGGTTCCACGTCCTCGATGGAGCAAGCATCCACAAGTCGGGGCATGCATCAGGGTCCTGGCACGTCCGACGAGGCAATCTGCAAGACAAGTTCGCCGACGGCGAGGTCCTCGCGATACGGCTTTGCCGACGGCGGCAGGTCGCGGCGGATATAGTAGTCCTCGTATCTGAGCTGGCGCAGAAAAGCCGGGATCATTTCGCGGTAACCTGCAAGGATTGACGGCGAGGGCGGCGGCAGGTCGTGCTTGATCGCCTCGTGAAGCCGAGACAGAGCGTGATAGGGGACCATCGGGAACATGTGATGTTCCACGTGATAATTCATGTTCAGATATATGAAGCGACTGACAGGGTTGATAAGCACGCTGCGGGTGTTCAGACGGTGGTCGATAACATCCTCCGCCAGACCGCCGTGCTGCAGGAGGCCAAGCATAACCATGTGCCATGCGCCATAGAGGCGAGGCAGGCCGATCAGCATCAGCGGAAGAAGCGAGTGCATTGCTAGCGCGGCGGCGACGGTGGCGACATAGATGATTATCCACACCCGAGCCCCCAAGAAGGCCTTGGACCGTTCTGGCTCCGGGATGATGCTCTCTTCGGCCGGGCTCAGCCTGCCAGCCGAGTAGCGGACCATGTCGATCATGGCGAACCAGACATCGACAATTCCGACGAAGTTGAGAACGACCCTCACGAGATCGGGGGGCCGCATCGTGGCGATTTCCAGATCCCGGCCGACAATGATCGTGTCGGTGTGGTGGCGGGCATGGCTCCAACGCCAGGCCACGGGGTTGCGCATAATCATGAAGCAAGCGATCTGGTAGACGACATTGTTCATCCACTGAGTCCGGAACGCAGTTCCATGACCACACTCGTGCCAGCGGGCGTCGCTCGCTGAACCGTAGAGCACGCCATAGATCAAGAAGCAGGGTACGCACCACCAAGTACCCCAGAAATAAATGCCGCCTGCGCCACTCGCCGCCAGCAAGCTCAACCAGATGAGGGTGTCGCGAATGGCGGGCCCATCCGAGCGTTGCATGAACTCCTTCATCTGCTTGCGGGGGACTTCGGTGTGATACCACTCGGCGGCGGCTAGCCCCTTCGCGATCGCCTGTTCCGAGGCGGGGCCAACGATGCTGTAGTCGCGCTTCCTGTAACTTGCCCGCATAACGATGTTCCTTACTGGCCCCTAACGATAGCGGATTTGATTCCAACGGTGTCCCAGGAGCGCAAGGATGATGATTAGCCCGCTGAAGAATTGGACGTAGAAGCCGTCAAGGCCGGCCGAAACGATGCCGACCTGGATGAACGACACGATCAGGCCGCCGAAAGCGCCGCCGACAACGGTGCCGATGCCTCCCCAAGTTGGTGTCCCACCTACGAAGACCGCTGCGAGCGTGGGCAGCAAGTAGGCGTCTCCCGCAGTTGGCCACCAGGTGAAGTTGATCATGGTTGAAAAGATGCCGGCGAGCGCCGCACCCAGGCCCGTGAAGACGAAGGCATAGACCCGGATGTGTCGGGTATTGATCCCCATCTGAGCCGCGCCGTCGGGGTTGTCACCGACAGCTTTGATCCGGGCTCCGAATTTGTGGCGGTTGTAGAGGATAGTGGCTATTGCAACGAACACGACCGCCCACATCATCTGCAGCGGAAATCCACCGACGGTGTTGGCGAGCACCTGATAGGCGGAGGTGTCTCGCACGCCTACGAGGGCAATCGACTTGCCACTAGTTGCGATAAGGATTGCGCCGCGGATCAGGTAATTAAGCCCGAGGGTCGCCACGAGCGAGGACAATCCGCCGTAGACGACAATGGTACCGATCGCTGCGCCAAGCGCCATCCCTGTAAGGATGCCCGCAAACAAGCCTAACCAGGGATCGAAGCCTGCCTGGACGACGAGGGAAAACACCCAACAAGAGAATCCCATGACAGCCGGGAAGGACAGGTCGATCTCGCCGACCGTGACGATGAACACCATCGGGACCACCAGGAATAGTGTCACCGGTAATGTCGTGAGCACAGCGCTGTAGATGCGCCAGTCCGAGAAGACCCTTGGATTTGCGGCAAAGAAGATTGCCATCATCACAAGGAATACCGCGATGGTGCCGATGGCGGCGCGATTGTTACTCGCCATCCGGACCAGCAGGGGCCTATCCGAGGCCATCGTGACCCTGGGGGCATCGTCAACCATCATATCCCTCCCACCGCCGATGACGGTAGTACACCCATGCCAGCGGCAGGATGGGCGATGCGTTCCATGAATGAGATCAAGTTCTCGGCGGTGCCGGCTTCAGCCTTGCAAAGCTCAAGCGCAACTCGTCCGCGATCGAGCACGATAAAGCGGTCGGCGATATCGAAAACGTGGTGGATGTTGTGCCCGATGAACAAGATCGACCGTCCGCTCTCGCGCACCGACCGCACGAAACGGAACACCTTCTCCGTCTCCGTGAGAGAAAGGGCAGTCGTGGGCTCATCCAGGATGATAAGTTCGGCCTGGTTGTAAATCGCGCGGGCAATCGCGATCCCTTGGCGCTCTCCTCCAGAAAGCTGGCCGACTATGGAATCCGGAGTAAAGACCTTGGAGGTGAAGCCAATTTCTCGCATTAGGCGCTCTGCTTCCGAACGCTCCCTGCGCGCGTCCAGGAACCCGAAGGCAGTGGTGATCTCGCGACCCATGAAGATATTGCGCACGATCGACTGCTGCACCGCAAGCGCGCGGTCCTGGAACACCGTCTCTATTCCCGCATCTCGAGATCGGTGCGGATTCCAGTCCGTCACCTTCGCACTGCGAACGAGAATGTCGCCGCTGTTGGGCCGGACCGCACCAGCAAGAATCTTGATGAGCGTCGACTTGCCAGCCCCGTTGTCACCGATCAGCCCAATGACCTCGCCACGGTCGACGTGAAGGCTGACCCCGCCCAGCGCAAAAACGCTGCCGTAGGACTTCTTGATGTTGTGCAGTTCAATCAGCCGGTCTGCCATCACATCCCCTAAGAGCATAGCCCGAGGCGAACACGGCCGCCCCGGGCAGTCGCTGAGTATCTCAGCGCAGGAACTTGGCCGCCAGGTCGGAAACGGTAGCGGAGTTTTCGGGAGTGATGAAACCCGCGCCGGTATCGACGTTGAGCGGACCTAGTCCGAGAACCTTCTGACCGCACAGACTCAGGATCGGCAAATAGCCCTGCAGAAACGGCTGCTGATCGGAGGAAAGCTGCACCCATCCATCGGCAAACTGTTTGACGATCTGTGGGCTGGTATCGAAACCGATGTTGACGATGTCGCCTGGCTTCTTGCCGACAGCTTCCATGTAAACAGAAGCGTTGCCGAGCATGGCGCCGCCAGGATAGCCAATCAGCTTGACATCGGGGTTGGCGACGAGTGCGCTTGTGATCAACGGGATAGCGAGGTTGGGATCGCCAGCCATCTCGGTGGTGCTGGAAATCCGGATGACCTTGACCCCCGCTGCTTCCAGCGCCTGCACCGTTCCGAGCTCACGCTGCACGCGTTCCTCTTGGGTCCAGTTGGCGACGATAATGGCGCTGTCGCCCTTACCAAGATGGAACCGCCGCACCGCCTCCTCTCCAAGTGCCCGTCCCTGCGGACTGAGATTGGCACCGACATAGCCGCCACCGAATTTGGCGCGAACCTCTGGAACGTCGACGTTCTGATATTCCATCAGGATACCGTCCTTGGCCGCTTCTTCGGCGAGGGGCATGATTGCCGCGGAACCAGGATGCCCCATCATAGCAATCCCGTCCGGATGTGCGGCGATGGCCTCGCGAAGTTGCTGGGTCATCTTCTCGCCATCCCATCCGGAGAACACGAAGTCGACCTGGGCGCCAGTTTCGGCTTGGGCCTGCTTGGCGCCATTGAGAACGATGGTCGCAAATAGGTCTCCCTCACTACCTCCGGCGAAGAAGCGGATGTGCACGCCACTGCACCAATTGGTTGGCATCACCTGCGCGTACGCGGAACCGCCGGCCAGCATGACCATCGCCGCAGCGGCCAAGAATACTCTACGTTTCATCGAAGTCTCTCCCTCTCTTTGGCCGCGCTTTGCGGCCCTCCTTCAAAGGTCGCCGCTCGCATCCGCACGCGCGCCGCGGACTTCCGGTCCCGTCCTGTCGGGCCCAATGACGCCGGCGAGGAACGAGATCGCCTGGTCCACAGCATCTTCGGCGCTCAGCGAGTAGTCTTCGTTTTCGATGCTCATTACGTCGTTGTAGCCGCCGGCTAGAAGCGTCGTGACGAGCGTCGACCAAAAGGTCTCATCTTGCCCCCGACCGACAGCGACGAAGTTCCATGATCGGCCGCCGACCGGGCGTACCTGTTTGGCATCGAGCCGGCTGTTCCAGGCTGCAGCGGTCTCGATGCGCGTGTCCTTGGCGTGTACGTGGTAGATGCTTCCGGCGAGGCGTTTTGCGACCGCGACGGGGTCGGCGCCCATCCAGAGCATGTGACTCGGATCGAAGTTCAAGCCGATTGTTTCGTCGGTGGCGTCGCGCAGGCGCTCAAAGCTCTCTACATTGTAGACGCATTGGCTGCCGTGCATCTCGAAACAAAGCCGGACGCCGTGATCGCGCGCGAACGCAACCATGTCGCGCCAATACGGCAGGACCTGCTCGCGCCATTGCCAATCGAGAATGCGCGTCGTTTCTGGGGGCCAGGATGTGGTTATCCAGTTCGGGTGACTGTCCCCGGGTCCCGCCGGACAACCGGACATCGTCACCACCCGGTCGAGTCCCAGCATCGCCGCAACCTCGATCGTACGTCGGGTAATGTCCCGATGCCTTTCGCCGTCTGGACCCGGATGCAAAGGGTTTCCCGAACAGTTGAGGGCTGAAATTTCCATGCCCCTTTCGTCCAGGCGGCCCGCGAACTCGTCGCGGCGGATCTGCGATGTGCCGAGGTCGTTGATTTTGATGTGAGGAGCCGAAGACCAGTTACCTGTCCCGAATTCAATTGCCCTCACTTTGTGCGCCACGCAGAAGTCGAGGCACTCGGCGGTCGAGAGTTCAGCCAGGCTGTCGGAATAAAGGCCGATCTTCATGGCTCGCCCGCCAGCTTTAGCATCTGCCCACCTCGGCGCGCGGACTCTTGGATGGCATCGACGATGGCCTGATTTTCGCTGCCGAACGCGAAGTCGCAGAACCACCGCTCCGGCTTTCCAAACGCCGCTAGCATGCCGCGGACCTCGAGCAGCTTCACATCGAAATAGCCGATGCCGCCACCTCCATAGTCGAAGCCGAAGAAGCCGTCGCGGAAGCCTTCGACCTGCGAGCCGCACAGGATCGTCTTGAAGCCGCGATCGTCCTGTTTGTCGCTCATTCGGAACGCATGGAGTTCATTGGCACGTTCGTTCTCTACATAGAGCGTGCCCTTCGTCCCGCGGAGTTCCCAGTTGATGCCGAACACCCGACCCGCCGTGACGCGCGAGGCGCCGATCATCCCCAAAGTGCCGCATTCGAACTGGATGAGCGCCTGCATGAGATCGTCGTTCTGAACGGCCTCGCGAGGTCCATTCTCAAGAGGCTTGGCGGCGTAACCCATGCCGCTGCCAGGTTTTGGGCGGTCGCGGAACACGATGGCATCCAGGGCCGCAACCGAGCCAATTGGCCCGACCAAATGTTGGGCGATGCTGACAATGTGTGAGCCCAGATCTCCTAGTGCGCCCGACCCCGCCTCGCCCTCCCGCGTACGCCATGATGCCGGCAGGTCCGGGTCGGAATAGAAACCTTGGTCGAAGTTGCCGAAGAACTGCAGCGGCTCGCCAATATCGCCGCGATCGACGAGGGATTTGGCCACTTGCGTTGAGGGCGCAAACAGGTTGTTAAACGCCACAAAGGTCTGAACGCCGCGAGCGGACGCCGCAGCCGCCATCTGCGCCGCTTGCGCGGAAGTGAGCGCCATCGGTTTTTCGCAATAGACAGCCTTGCCAGCCGCAATCGCCGCGATCGCGATAGGAAAGTGCAGGTTGTTTGGAGCCGCAATGGCAATGAGATCGAGACCGGGGTACTCGGCGACGGAATGCCAGTCGCCAGTCGCGTAAGGAATGGACATGCGGTCGGCGAATGCGCGGGCGGCCTCAATGGTCGCGTCTGCGACGATCTCTATAACGGGATCGACCCCGAGGTCAGAAAATAGGATTGAAGCGCGGCGAAAGGCATCCACGTGTGTCCGCGCGATGAAGCCGGTCCCCACAATGCCGATCCTCAACTTCGTCAACGCTTCGCCCTCCTCCGCGCTTCCGGTGGTGAGAGAGCAGACTATGCAGTTGCTCTCTTTGCGTGCAGGATGAGCTTTGAGGCAATTGCCTCAAAGCGGGGGTGTTCCAATTGCGGGTAAGAATACCTCAGATCGCAAGGCATGCCGGTGTGAGCCGGGCCACAGTCGACCGGGTTCTCAACCGACGTGGCGGCGTCTCTCTTGAGAAAGAACGGGCCGTCCTCCAGAGTGCCCGCTCCCTCGGGCTCGATCGCAAACTCGACGCGCCGCCCGTCAAGGCCCTTCGTGTCGGCGTGCTGATGAAACCGCCGGAGAACCCATTCTATGAAAGACTTGAGCGGGGCTTTCGGGAAGCTAATCTCTTGTTCGCGGACTACGCCATCACCTCTTACATCACGTACATCGATGTACTCGCGCCGGAGACCATTCGTCGCCATCTCCGTAAGGCAATCGCCTACTACGATGCCTTGGTGGTGGTCGCGCCCGCACAGGAAAATGTCCTCCATGACCTGCGTCTATTAGCGAGGCGCCTGCCCGTCATAACGCTTGCGACGGACTTGCCGCTCGACGTACCGCACTACTACGTCGGTCCGAGCAACAGACAGGCCGGAAGGCTCGCCGGCGAGCTGATGGGCCGAATGCTAGGGCCGGCTGGGGGTAGGGTGCTCCTCGTGGCAGGACTCCAGGAGTTCAGCGGTCATGCCGAGCGCAAGGCTGGTTTCTTTGAAGTGCTCGAGCAGGAGTTTTCCTGTTGCACCGTCTCCGCGGAGGTCGAATCCCACGACCAGCAGGGGGCGGTCATCGCGGCGGCCGTCGTCAAAGCCTTGCGCAAAGACGCAGAAGTGAGAGGCATATACAATATCTCGCAGGGCAACGACGAGATTGCCCGACGCGTCGACCGTCTGCGCGCAGAACGACAACTGGTCTTCATCGGTCACGACCTGACACCAACCACCCGCGACCTTCTAATTGCTAAAAAGATAGACGCGGTCATCGATCAGGAGCCGTTGCTCGAGGCCAGACGAGCGATTGAAACAGTCTTGGCCCACTATGGCAGACTTGTGAACATCCCAATCGAAGGCCGAACGCCGCTGCGAGCCATCTTCCGAGAAAGCGTTGACGGCGGCGACGAAGAATATCGACCCGACCGACGCCAAAATAACGAAGTACCGCTGACACACTGATCGACGTTGGGTGCGCGCCATAGCGCGCAGCAACAAATGTGCCGACGCCTCGCCAATCAGCAACGAGCCGAGCGACAGGTCCGGGGGTTCGGGCGCCCGCTTCGCAGCCTTTTCGGACAGGCTTCGCTAACCCTCAAGCGCTTTCGACTGGACTACCGAACGTCCTGAAGTGTGTGTCGCCTCGCCCGGGCGACCTCCGGGCCTTGTTTTGAAGCCGAGCAGTTCCGTGCCGGCTCAACGACAAGGAGACCAACATGACCACGAAGGCACGAAAGACGGCCACTAAGGGTCGCGGCAAAGCCACTAAGCCCAGGAACGCCACCAAGCCCGCCGCCAGGTCCAAGCAGGGACCTCGTCCTCGCAATGCTCCGCCGTCAGAGCGGCGGAAGCATTTCGGAGATCGTCGATGCGACCGGTTGGCGGGCGCATAGCGTTCGCGGCTTTCTGATCGGCGAGGTGAAGATGCGACTCGGCATCCCCGTGATCTCGGAGAAGGGCAAGGACGGCGTCCGTCGCTACTTCGTCGCGCCGCTCGCCTCGTAGGTGAGGCCGACGCCCGATCGCCGCGACAGCGATGTCGCCCATTGAGCGGACACGAGACGCATCATCTCCGCGAGAGCGAGCTGCGGCCCTCGACAATCTGGAGCTTATAGATTGCCTATTGGAGTGGTACGCACCGGCCCGATAAGCGGATCGAGCGGCCAAATGGGCTGTACCGGAGTCTAACCGGCAACGACCCACCGTATAGGACGAGGGGGCCGCGACCTCGAGGCCTCTCTAGGCTCACGGAGACCGGCGAAGGCCACCAGGCATGATATGAACGAGGCCCTTACCAGATCCCGCGACCTGCGAGACTTTGACCCAGCCATTCTCGGTGCAGAGATAGGTCACTTTGACGATGTTG
>Ga0105240_10004168_pt1 | contig 22156 bp, 19 predicted proteins | sample KBSC54metaG_FD_80426 | JGI IMG/M metagenome (GOLD analysis project Ga0105240, IMG submission 80426) | Corn rhizosphere microbial communities from Kellogg Biological Station, Michigan, USA - KBS C5-4 metaG | ecosystem: Host-associated > Plants > Roots > Rhizosphere > Soil | place: Michigan, USA... | reverse complement strand
TCCGTAATGCGGTACCCGCAGAACAATGTGCCACCGCCAGGGCTGCTATATTAGAAAGCCTGGGCGCCAAAGCTGATGTTCCCGAAAGCTGGTATGCAAATCATCCCAGCAAAAATGGCCTGATGCTCAGCTTCTTTCAGCATGAGGCACTTGATAAAAACAGGAACTCGCAGAAAATAAAAAAGGCATTCACAGAACTATACGGGGATACAGAAATATACCTTTTGATAGATAAAGTGAGCTTTAACCCGCCCGAAACAGAAGAATATAAATTTGCGGGCAGTCCGTTGCATTGGGATGTAAGTCTGCAGTTGCCGATCCCGTTTGTCCTGCAGGGATTACTTTATCTGAATGATGTAAGCGCCGAAGATGGCGCTTTCCACTGTGTGCCGGGTTTTCAAAAACAGATTGATAACTGGATTGCTGATTTGCCCGAAGGCGTTAATCCCCGCGATGTTGCTAAAGAACAATTAAAACCAGTGGCAGTTCCGGGAAACGCCGGAGACCTGGTAATATGGCACCAGGCCCTACCGCATTGCGCCACGCCCAATAAGGGAATAACACCCCGTATGGTGCAATATATTACCTATAAGCCTTTGCACGAGAAAACTGCGGAGGTATGGATATAATATACGCTGGATAATTATCAAGCCAGAAAAACAAAAACCCGGAGGATTCTTCCGGGTTTTTGCATTTTCATATTTCGCTCAGTTCCGCACCACGGATGATTCTTTAACCACCTGCCATCGTCCTGATAAATACTCCCAGATCAACGTAAAGAACTTTCTTCCCGATATTCCGTTCAGTTCCAGGTCGCGGGTAATTACTACCATACCCATGTTTCCATCGCAAACAGCATAATGAAACTCGGTTTTGGTGGAAAGCGGAGCCACATTGGCGTCCCTGTTCCCCTGCACAAATCCGACAAGCTGTTCTTTATTCATGGTATCCACCGCGCCATGTTCATCAACTTTAACTATCAATAATTTATCTGCATAAATCTGATTTACATAGGGCACGTTAAAGTGCGTCGCCTCATAAATGAGCTCCCTGGTCAATTCAATTAATTGTTCGCCGTTCATTTTCTTTGTTTTTTGGGAATTGATGAATTGATCTTATCTCTGGTTCTCAGGTTCAGCTATCCAATCTGCATAATGGTTTTTACCCAGGAAAACCGCATTTTCAGGTGCTAATGTATCGGTATCCAATGGCGCACCAGAATACAGCGCTTTGGTATCGGCAACTATTTCATAATTCTTATTTGTTGCCTGATCATATTGTTTAACCCAGCTCGCCATGTTAAATTTATCAGGCCCGCCTATTTCCAGTATCTTGTTGGCCGGCTGACCTAATGCCACTTCCGCCACAAATGAAGCTACATCTTTACTCGCGATCGGCTGTATGTTGGCGTCCGGTACTACCACTTTCCCATCTGCCATGCTCATTTGTACGATACCACCGGCAAACTCAAAGAATTGTGTTGCGTGAACAATAGTATAAGAAATGCCTGACGCCTTGATCATATCTTCCTGCACTTGTTTGGCACGGAAGTAACCGCTGGCCTGTAATTTTTGCGTTCCTACTACTGACAGGGCTACGTGGTGTTGTACACCAACTGCTTTTTCTGCCGCCAGCAGGTTTTGATTAGAGGTTTTGAAAAAGTTCATCACAGCCGTATCTTCAAAAGAAGGCGAATTGGATACGTCAACTACTACGTTTGCTCCTTTTAACACTTCATTTAAACCTTCGCCTGTGAGGGTGTTGACACCATTGTTAGGTGAAGCAGCAATTACTTCATGTGTGGTTTGTTGCAACTGCTTTACTACCTGGCTACCAATAAGGCCGGTTCCGCCGATAACTACAATTTTCATCTTTATGTTTTTTAGTTATTTGTATAACACAAAGATGGCTACGACTATGGGTCGAAAAACTTAAGCTGGTTTAAGAAACGAACTCTTCTTGAAGTACTGTTAAATCTTCAAGCGAAACACCCATATAGGATGCAAAAATGGCGTCAGGGATTCTTATGATCAATTCAGGATAAGTAGTTTTGAAATAGTGATAAAAGTCCCTTTTAGACGTCGTGACAAATGTCTTTTGTTTTAGCAAGGCTGCTCCATAGGCCCGCTCATGAATTTTATTGAAGTATAGTGCCAACAATAGGAATTTAGGTAGCAAAGCGTCATAGTCTCTCCTACTCATATAGGTAATTTCAGAATCCTCCATTGCAGCGATAGAATAAACAGCGGGCTTAGTGTCGGCAAAGGTTTTATAATCGGTTATCCACCAGTTTTCCAACGCAAAATGGATTACCTGCTTTTCATTATTACCTTCGTAAAACAGGTATAAACAACCGGTATTAACAAAGTAAATAGTATCGCACATCTCCCCTTCTTTCAAAAGCAATTCCTCCTTCTTTACCGTTTTCGTCTGCAGGAATAGCTTTAGTTGTTCAAACTCAATCTCAAAACCTGGAACGAGTTTTTGTATATGGCGATATAATTGTTCGGTCATTATTTGTCTTCCTTTTTAACTTTCTTCTTTCGCAACTCGCTCAGGTATTCAGGGGTAAAACCTAAAAACGAGGCCAACACTTTTTGCGGGATCCTTTGCAAGAATGCAGGGTATTTGGATTGAAATATATCGTAAAACTCATCCTTAGGCATTCTCGATATCATCCTGATACGAAGCAACGACGCCGCATAAGCCCGTTCATATACCAACCGAAAATAGTGCTCCATTACCGGGAACTCTCCCAGCATCAATTCATAGTTCTTGAGCGTAATAGCTAGCACCTCCGTGGGTTCCAGTGCCTGGATGGCATATCCCGATTGTCGTTCGGACCGGAAAGCATTCAGGTCTGTCATCCACCAGTTTTCCATTGCAAATTGCAATGTTTGTTCCGCCCCGTTATGGTCTGTGAAGAACAACCGAAGACATCCCTTTACCACAAAAAAATAGGACGAACACCGCTTACCTTCTTCCTGCAAAATGCCTTTTTTCTTAAATGTCCCTGTTTCAAAGAATGGCAAAATTGCTTCGTCCCCTATCTCATGGTTACCGGTAATTTTTTGGATATGCTGTGTAAGCGGATGCATTCTTTTATCGGAACCAAAGTTAAACATACAAAGCGAAGAAGAAACGCAAACTTTGGAGAAAATCTACCTTAATGTTGACTTGTTTATTTTCGTTAACTTGCTGATACAACGTCACAATTACGTTGCCTGCAAAACAAATTCTTCATTTTCGACTTTAACCTTTCTGTGTCACGATGGGTAAAAATTAGTATAAAAGTTTTGGCGGGAATTATCCTGCTGGCTATCTTATTTGTCATCGGCGCCATGCTATACGTAACTTACAACAAGGACCGCGTACTAAAAATGATAAGCACGGAGCTCAACCAAAAGCTTGACGGGCAGATCACCATCGGCGATATGAGGCCACAGTTATTCAAGCGCTTTCCCAACATTTCGCTCGAACTCAAAAATGTAACCATAAGAGACAAACGCTTTGCCGAGCACAAACATACCCTACTGGATGCCAAGGAGTTTTATGTTTCACTCAACGCTTTATCTATGTTAACCGGTAAGGCTAGCATTAATCGTATCGATGTCGATAATGCCTCTGCCGATCTGTATACCGACAGCACCGGCTATAGTAACCTGAGCGTTTTCAAAAAAGGCCCCAGGAAAAAGGATAAAGAACCAGGGGGCAAAAGTGTACCGCCAGAATTACAATTGTTCAGTTTCACAAATTTGCAATTGAAGGTAGATGACCGCTCAAAAAGCAAGCTATTTTATTTTGATGTAAGAAGTCTTAACGGGCGGATGCAAAGTCCGGATACGGGCTGGAAGGCAAGCTTTCGTTTGGATGTGCTGGCAAAAAGCATGACGTTCAAAACAAAGAATGGCAGTTTTATAGAGAACAAAACCATTAATGGAAATTTCGAGGCTGCCGGGGATGACGATGGAAAGATCACACTAAATTCGGATGCGGTAAACATCGGTCCAAACCAGTTTAAACTCGACGCTATTTTTGGTGCAGATAAACGTCCAGCCGATTTTAAAATCCATCTTACCTGCGATCAGATCACCTGGCGACAAGCTTCGCAACTGGTAGCGGCAAATATTAAACGAAAGCTTGATCAATATAATGTTAGCGAGCCGATTGCAGTCACTGCACGTATAGAGGGTAGTTTTGCAGGTGGTGATCCTTCATTATTTATCACGGCCAAAGTGCGAAACAGTAAAGTGTCTACTCCTGTAACTGTGCTTGATAACTGTGGGTTCGATGCTATCTTCACCAATGAGTTTGAAAAAGGAAAAGGCTTTAGTGACGACAACTCTGCTATCCGTTTTATGCGGTTTGCCGGGAGCTATAAACAGATACCTTTTAGCATTGATACGGGCAGCATTATCAATATTAATAAACCTATTGCGACCGGGGACCTCAGGGCGAACTTTCCCGTCGCCAATCTGAATGGGATCATGGGTGACAAAATAGCCCGCTTTACTAAAGGTCACGTAACTGCATACCTGCGTTATAAAGGCGATATTGTGAATTACCAATTGAACAAGCCTTTTGTTACCGGCTCGATCAGTATTAAAAACGCTGATATTACCTACATACCGGAGAAGTTAAAGTTGGTAAACAGTTCATTGTCGATGAACTTTACTAAGGATGATTTGACCCTTAAGAATATTCGCTTGCAAAGCGGGCATAGCATTATTACAATGAACGGTCGCGTTAAGAATTTTATGAACCTGTATTATACCGCTCCCGAAAAGATGTTGCTTATTTGGGACATACATAGCCGGGAGCTTTACCTGGGAGAATTTCTAAGTTTTTTAGAAGGTGACGGGGCAAACGCCTCTGCCAAATCAAAACCTGTAGCCAACAGCGGGAACGCCATCGACCAATTAAGCAATGTGCTTGAAAAAGGTACAGCGGCCATGCATCTGGATGTTAACCGTGTGTACTATAACAAGTTTTTGGCAACGGATGTACATGCAGATCTGCTTACGTCAGAAGATGCGATAGTGATTAAAAACGTTGGCTTAAAACATGCCGGCGGATTTCTGAAAATGAACGGCTCCATACAGAGAGGAGAAGATCTGAATAAATTGAAACTGAATACCGTTATCAGTCGTGTAGATGTGAACGAATTCTTTAAAGCTTTTGACAATTTCGGGCTGAGTGACTTTACTGCCGACAACCTGAGAGGCATTTTATCAGCTAAAACAGCTATTACAGCCGGGGTTACCGATGACGGCAAACTGGTCAAAAACTCCATCAACGGAAATCTGGACGTTAATCTGCAACAGGGACAATTATTAAATTTTAAACCGCTGTATAGCATTGGTAAATTTGCCTTCCCTTTCCGCGATTTGAAAGATATCCGCATACGCGAATTGAATGCCCATTTTGATGTGAATGGCGATATGTTTAAAGTATATCCGTTAAAATTCAGTTCAAGCGCTATTAATATGGATGTATCCGGAGTGTATGGCATATCAAAAGGCACCGATCTGGCTATCGACGTTCCTCTGCGCAACCCTAAAAACGACACCACTATTACCGACAAAGCCAAACTGGACAAGAAACGCTACAAAGGCATCGTCCTCCACCTGCATGCTAAAGCAGATTCTACCGGGAAGATCAAAGTAGGTTTAGGTAATGATCGGAAAAAGAATGATTAGTTATTAGTGATCAGTTAACCAGTGACCGGTTAATCAGGTACTAGTTAACCAGAAATCGATTGACGATAGATTAGTTGATCAACGATGTGTTTTCCTGATAACTGGTTAACCGATTATCTGATCACTGGCAAACACTTATTAAAATATTTTATAAAGTATAAATACTTCCTCCTGTTTTCCCGCACAGAAGCTAAAATTTTTAAAAAACAAATATATCTATTAACTTGCTGCAACTATTAGTGCTGCCCGTACCTAAGTTATGAGTAACCCTTTCGGAATATTACTCATATAACCAGTTTTGAAGAATAGTAAGTTAAACCAATAGCCCTACATAATCCCCTAAGAAACATCCTGTTGCAAGGTTATTTGGCTTCGTTTTAAAGATTATAAAAGAAACATCCATCAGTAACCAATGCTGACGGAACCATAAATATAATACAACCGTTCAGCCCCGGCTGACTATTAATTATAGTTTTTTATAAAGTTTAATCTGCTAAATGGCCCTTACAAACGCAACCAAAAAGGCTGTAACCAATTTTTTACACTGCTTTAATTCACATTTGATCAAGTTTTTCGGTGCAGGCGTACTGCTTGCATTCCTGGGATTTTCATGGAACGGTGTCAGCAGGGATCATCCAGCTGCTATAGCTCCTGATAATGACGGACTTTTCCTGCCGGATGGGTTCCAGGCTATTGTTGTCGTCGATAGTTTGAAGGGACAGACCCGGCACATTGCTGTCAATTCAAATGGGGATATCTATGTAAAAGCCAGAAACCACCGTTTAAATGATGGTTATGGCAATATCGCCCTGAGAGATACCAATGGTGATGGCAAAGCCGATATCATAACTCCTTTCGGAAAATACGACGGACATACTTACGGCACTGCTATGCGTATTCATGATGGTTACCTGTATTTCAGTTCGGAGTTAATGGTTTATCGAATGAAGCTAAAACGCGGGCAGTTGGTTCCCGATAGCAGAATGGACACCATCGTTATCGATAATCCGCCTTATCACGAACATCAAACCAAACCGATTGCATTTGATAATAAGGGGCATATTTATGTTGGCTGGGGAGCTGGCTCTAACGCCGGCCAGGTAAAAAATCGTCTGCCTGGTTCACCCGGGGTTGGTGATCCAAATTCGCCTGATAAGGGCAACCCATGGTTAATAGATCATGGCGGTATATGGATGTTTGATGCCAATAAAACTAGTCAGCACCAATCCGATGGTATCAAATATGCTACAGGCATGCGCAGTATTGTTGCGCTGGATTGGGATCCAAAAAGCAAATCATTATATACCGTTGCCCACGGCCGTGATGATTTCCGTATGATCTGGCCCGATATGTATACCCCATGGCAAAGCGCTATGGAACCTGCTGAGGAATTCTTTAAAGTGAACCAAGGCACGGATGGCGGCTGGCCATATTACTACTACTCTGATATCAAAGGTAAAAAACTGCTTAATCCGGAGTTTGGCGGCGATGGGACTAAAGAAGGAAACGGAGCGAAATTGACTCAGCCAATCATGGCGTTCCCTGCGCACTTTGCTCCAAACGATCTTTTATTTTATAAAGGAAAACAGTTCCCGTCCCGTTATAGAAATGGGGCTTTTGTAGCTTTCCATGGTTCTACAGACCGTGCGCCTTATCCACAGGCGGGGTTTCTCATCGCCTTTGTTCCATTTAAAGATGGTAAGCCTTCAGGTCCATGGGAAGTTTTTGCAGATGGATTTGCCACGATTGATCCTATTGTGAATGTAAGTAATGCGGTATATCGCCCGATGGGTTTGGCTGAAGGCCCGGATGGTTCTATATATGTAAGCGATACCGAAAAAGGCAGGATCTGGCGTATAAAGTTCAAGGGTGATAAGAAAGCCTTTGGTCCGGAGCAACTAGCCGCAATGGACAACCGCAAAAAGACGGCATCCAATATCAAAACACCGGATGAAATCAAGGATAACCTGTTCAAGGATCTGCCTACTGCATCAGTAGTATACAGCACTTATTGCATAGCATGCCATCAAAGCGACGGTAAGGGTGATGGCAACCGCTTCCCTCCAATTGCACAATCCGAATGGGTAAATTACAATACCGACAGATTGATCAACGTAATTCTGAACGGACTCAAAGGGCCGGTAACAGTAAAAGGACAATCTTACAATGAAGTAATGCCTGCACACGGCAGTTTCTTATCCGATGAGCAGATAGCCGATGTGCTTACTTATATCAAATCAAATTTTAATAATCTACCCGAAGTTGTTACACCAGCACAAGTAAATGCAGTGCGCAAAAGAACCGCCCCAAAACAATGATAAAAACGTTTTTAACATCTACCTGTAAATACACCCTGCCTGCAATTTTAATAGCAGCAGCGTTGAATTCGAATGCGCAATCAACGGATTCACTTTTTAAGTCGAAAGAATTTACACCGCCCAAAAGCTTTACTATTGGCTGCGAAGGTCCAGGGGTAGACAAGTATGGCAACGTTTACGCGGTTAACTTTGATCATGATGGCACAATCGGTAAAATGACACCCGACGGAAAAGCCAGTGTGTTTATCGAATTACCAAAAGGAAGCACTGGAAACGGCATCCGCTTCGACAGCCATGGCAATATGCTGATCGCAGATTATACAGGTCATAACATCATCAAGGTGAATATGACGACCAAAGAGCAAACTGTTTTTGCACATGAGCCTCGTATGAGTCAGCCTAATGATATTGCAATCGATAATAAAGACCGTATTTACGCCAGCGACCCCAACTGGAAAGCAGGCACCGGCAAAATATGGCGTATTGATACCGATGGCAAAACAACCGTTTTAGACTCGATGGCGACAGTAAACGGCATTGATGTAAGCCCCGATAACCATACTTTATATGTGAACGAAAAGCGCAAAATATGGGCCTACAACCTCTCATCGAAAGGCGAAATCAGCAACAAAAGATTGGTGATCGAATTCACCGATTTCGGTATGGACGGGTTACGCTGCGATGTAAAAGGCAATATATACCAGGCCCGCTATGGCAAGGGAACAATTGCCAAAGTATCACCTGATGGAAAAATTTTGCAGGAAATACAACTCATCGGAAAAAAACCAACTAACGTTTGCTTTGGTGGACCTGATGGCAAGACCATGTATACCACCTTACAAGATGTGGGGAACCTGGAAACCTACCGGGTTGATGAACCAGGGCGCGAGTGGGTAATGACTAAGAAACAGAAATAAGGACATAAACTTCACAAAAAACTTCATGTGAAGTAACGGTAAAGTCTGAGTTAAGGGTTTTAGTTTTTGTAAAGCCTAAAGAAGCCGGGTGATAACCGGAGCAGACGAACAGGAACGTGAATGAGAGATGACTAAAAATTAGAACCAACACTATGAAAATCATAAAATTAATAACTCCTGTTTTATGCGTCGTGCTTGCCTTATCGGTTTGCACGGCGTCTGCACAGGCGAAAAAGGTTGTCGCGAAAAAAAAGCCGGCTACCACAGTTACCAAAGCCCCCCCACCACCGCCATTTGCTACTGATGCAGAAATTACGGATGGCAAGGACTTGATCTCTAAATCGGATTGTCTCGCTTGTCATAAAATAGAAGAAAAACTGGTGGGCCCTCCTTATGTAGCCGTGGCGGCCAAATACCCAAGGGATCAGAAATCATTGGATACGCTTACAAAAAAAATAGTTGCTGGTGGCAAAGGCGTTTGGGGACAGGTTCCAATGGCACCGCATCCTAATATCAGTCAGGCTGATGCCAATAAAATGATAAAATATATTCTTACCTTAAATACTAAAAGTCCGGCGACAAGTACGAAATAATTTATACCTCAAATAAGAAAAACAAACACTCTAATACGATCACTAAACTCAAAACAACATGGAAAAAAGACGATCTGTTCTGAAAAAAATACTGGCCTCAGTTGCCGGTCTGTCAGTTCTCGGAATAAGCAAAGATGCCATTGCAGCACCTGCCGATGAAAAAGTAGTGAACAATGTAACAACGTTCCAGGATGTGCCACTGTTTTCAGGCTCAACCAAATTGGGTAACCTCATTTTCATAGCCGGAAAAGGCGCCCATGTTGAACCATTCGAGATCAAAGCACATACTGAGATCGTATTGAAAGAGCTTGAAAAAGAATTGATAAAGGCAGGTTCATCTATGGAAAAAGTGCTTAAAGTAACTGTATTCCTGAATGATATTGCCGATTACCAGGGCATGAATGAGGTTTACAAAGGCCGTTTTGGCAAAAACCCTCCTGTTCGTACCACAGTTGCAGTAGCCAAAGGCGGCGTACCGGGCAACTCACTGGTTGAAATGGATTGCATGGCTTATATTTAACAGACCGATAAAATGAAACGCAGAGACATACTAAAAGGCCTTACTATTTTACCATTATCAGCAGGTTTGGTAAGCAAGGCATCCGCTATAGGACTTACCGAAACGCCTACTACGCCAAAGAAACAAGAACGCGATCTGTTTAAAGAACTTGGCGTTACACCAGTGATCAACGCATCCGTGACCATGACATTTTTGTCAGGTTCGTTAATGTTGCCTGAAGTGCTGGAAGCCATCAACTCTACCTCGCACGATTTCGCCAATATGTACGAGCTACAGGATAAAGTAGGTGCAAAAATTGCCGAAATGCTGCATGTAGAATCAGCAATGGTTACTTCGGGTGCGGCATGTGCTATTTTATTAAGCACAGCAGCAGCTATTACAGGTACCGATCATGAAAAAATCAGACAATTGCCTAATCTACCCGGAGCACGTCCGGAGGTTATCATGCAGAAAACACACAGATACCTGTTCGACCAGGCGGTAACTACAACCGGCGCTAAGATCATCGAGATTGAAGGCAACGACGAGATGGAAAAAGCCTTCAATGAAAGAACCGTAATGGCTTTATTCTTCAACGCTGCTGGGAAACACAGTGTTACGCACGAGGATTTCGTCGCGATAGCAAAAAAGCACAACATCCCTACTCTACTGGATGCTGCTGCAGACGTACCTCCGGTTGAAAACCTGTTTAAATATCAAAAGATAGGTTTCGACCTGGTTACTTTCTCAGGCGGTAAGATGATCCGCGGTCCGCAGAGCGCAGGCTTACTTTTCGGTCGTAAAGATCTGATCACTGCTGCGAGGCTAAACCATAGCCCGAATGAGGCGCCTATTGGTCGCCCGATGAAGGTGAACAAGGAAGAAATGTTCGGCATGTACGCTGCATTAAAAGCTTATTTGGAAAGAGATCATAAAAAAGAATGGCAGGATTGGTTAGATCGTGCTAAGCATATCGGCACGCAACTGGAAACTGTACAAACGGTAAAAACCGAAACAGTGGTTGATCCGGGACCGGCAAATGCATTTCCAAGTCTTAAAGTAACCTGGGATGAAAGCAAGATCAAGATCAAACCTGAGCAAGTTGTAGCTGCATTGAAGAGTGGCACGCCAAGTATTGTTGCTAATGGCGGAAAAGATCACCTGACTGTTGGCGTGGTACTTTTGCGTCCGGACCAGGTGGATATAGTAGCCGGAAGGGTAAAATCCATATTGCAGCAGGCTGTATAAATTTGCGGCCTGCCAATAGGCCAATTATAAACCAACATCTAATAAATATACCTAAAGATGCAAAAACATTGTTTCTTAGTGTTCCTCCTGCTTTGTGTATTCAGCAAAGTGTCTTTGGCCCAATCGTACGATATTGTGGTTAAGGGTGGGCACGTGATCGATCCTAAAAATAATATTGACGCCGTGATGGATGTCGCCATCAGTGATGGTAAAGTGGCACTTGTCGCCAAAGACATTGACACCAAACAGGCCACGCAAGTAGTAGATGCGAAAGGCATGTACGTAACGCCTGGGTTGATCGATATTCACACACACGACTTTTACGGTACCGAACCTGACCACCAGTATGAGAATGGCAACCTTGGGATCGCGCCGGACGGGTTTACTTTTAGAACTGGGGTAACCACTGTTGTCGATGCAGGCAGTTCAGGCTGGAGGACTTTCCCGGCATTTAAGTCACAAACTATTGACGTTTCAAAAACAAGGATATTAGCTTTCCTGAATATTGTTGGCGAAGGTATGCGTGGCGGTTACGAGCAGAACGAGAACGACATGGATCCGAAGATGACTGCTTTGGTAGCCAAAAGATACAAGGACATTATCGTTGGTATCAAGCTGGCACACTATGAAGGCCACGACTGGACACCAGCAGATCGCGCTGTGGAAGCTGGAACATTGGCAGGTGGAATCCCGGCGATGATCGATTTTGGTGGAAGTAACCCGCCGTTGCCGATTGACGAGTTATTCTTAAAACACTTGCGTCCCGGAGATATTTTCACGCACTGCTTCGGACAACTGGGCAGCCGGGAGTATATTGTAGATATACAGACCAACAAAGTAAAACCCTTTGTAAATGAGGCCAGAAAACGCGGAATATTTTTCGATGTAGGTTACGGCGGTATCAGTTTTGCTTACTCACAGGCAATACCGGCGCTTAAAGAAGGATTTTTCCCTAATTCCATCAGTACAGACTTGCACGTTGGCAGTATGAACGATGCCATGAAGGATATGCTGACTTGCATGAATAAATTCTTAGCAATGGGCATGCCTTTGAAGGATGTTATAGAAGCCAGTACATCAAACCCGGCTAAAGAAATAAAGCACGAAGAACTTGGAAATTTATCTGTAGGATCTGGTGCTGATGTAGCTATCTTAGATATGGCGAAAGGCAAGTTCGGTTTTTTTGACTATACCGGCTACAAGTTAGAAGCTGACAAAAAACTGCAATGCGAAATGACCATCAGGGCAGGTAGAATTGTATATGACCTTAACGGCATAGCTAACCCTATTTACCCGCCGAGAAAAGTTGCGCAAAGCAAACAGGAAGCATCCAAGGGACAAACCCATTAATTTAACCCAATGAAATATTATAAACTACTGGTTTTAGCATTAGTCGTAAATATAGCTTGCCAGCTTACGGTCAAAGCGCAAACGATCTCAAAGGATGAGCTGATATTCTATACATCAGAATGGAAGGGCGAACGCTTTGCTGACGGAAGACCAAAAATCCCTGATGCGCTGATCGAAAGGGCAAAAAATATCAGCATAGAGGACGCCTGGACAGTTTTACGAAATGAAGGCTATCTCAACCAGTTTGAAGGTGGCTGGAAATTAGTAAATGATACCATCCCGGTTGTGGGTCGCGTAGTTACTGCTATGTACATGCCGAGCCGCCCGGATGTTGAAAAGAACATCAAGGAAAGAGGCGCTAAAGAAGGCCGCAAAGGCAACACCAATTCGTGGCCTATAGACCAATTGGTTAAAGGCGATGTTTATGTTGCCGATGGCTTTGGAAAGATACGCGGCGGAACTTTGATGGGCGATAACCTGGGTAATTCTATATTCAACAAATCGGGCAATGGGGTCATCTTTGAAGGCTCCGCACGCGATTTACAGGGCTTAAGAGCAATCCCCGGATTCAACGCATTTGTGCGTGATTTCGACCCTTCTTATTTGGAACAAATGGTGCTGATGGGACTTAACACACCTATCCGTATTGGTCACGCTATTGTTTTACCGGGCGACCTGGTGATCGCTCAAAAAGAAGGCGTACTGTTTATTCCTGCACATCTTGCAGAAAAAGTAGTTGCCATATCAGAGTTTGTGGCGTTGCGCGATGACTTCAGTCATGCTATGTTGAAAGCTGGAACATTCTCGACCGGCGAGATCGATAGTGAATGGAGCCCCAAGATCAGGGAAGCCTTTTTGAAATGGCTGGAACAAAATCCAAAGAAAGGAAAAATGACCCGGGCACAGTTGGATTCATTTATGGAAAAACGTACCTGGTAGTAATAACAACCTAAATTTAAACAATTGAAAAACAGCAATATTTATAAAATTTTAGGCGGCTTTGCTGCGTTGTGCCTGCTTCTGGCAGCGTGGCGTATTTTCCAGGATGGCATTGCGCATGCAGGTTATTTTATCATCGCATTCTTCATCCTGCTCGCTATTGCCTGCCGGGGAAAAGAGCTACTCAAAGGCTTTTCATATACGCTGATGATATTTGCGGCAGTGACTGCGGCATTATATTTTCCGCAATATTTTGTGCAGGTAAATGGTTTTAAGCTGGCTGTCCTGATAACACCATTATTGCAGATCATCATGTTCGGTATGGGTACATCTATGGGATTGGATGATTTTGCGGGCGTGATTAAAATGCCAAAAGGTGTATTTATCGGTGTCGGCAGCCACTTTATTATTATGCCGCTGCTTGGGTTTACATTAGCCAAACTAAGCAACTTCCCGCCTGAAATTGCAGCAGGGATAATCCTGGTGGGATGTTCGCCAAATGGGATGGCCTCCAATGTGATGTCGTACCTGGCAAAGGCTAATCTGGCTTTATCTATCACTATAACTGCCGTTTCAACATCATTGGCACCGTTTATCACGCCTTTATTGATGAAACTACTTGGTGGTGAATTCATTAAGATCGATGCATTAGCCATGATGTGGGATATTATCAAAATCGTGATCATACCTATTGGTGCGGGTATTATTTTCAATAAGTATTTACTCAAGCGTGCTTCATGGTTGGAGAAATTGATGCCGTTGGTATCGATGTTCGGGATAGCGTTTATCATCGTCATCATTACCGCTGCCGGCAGAGACAGTCTGCTCAATATTGGTGGTATACTGGTAGTACTGGTGCTCGTCCATAATCTGCTTGGATACACGTTTGGCTATTGGTCGGGACGATTATTTAAAATGTCTGAACGCGATTGCCGGACAATGGCCATAGAAGTAGGCATGCAAAATGCCGGACTTGCATCTGGTTTAGCAAAAGCAATGGGTAAAATTGCAACCGTTGGCCTCGCTCCTGCCGTTTTTGGCCCGATGATGAACACCACAGGATCATTACTCGCCAATTACTGGCACCGTAAGCCTCTCAAAGAAAAAGAATAACTCTCCACTAAGGTTTGGTATAAAATAGTAAAGCCCCTCGCTCTTGCAGCTTGGGGCTTTAAACCTAAACCTTATCACATCTGATTAATGGGAGTTTAATCAATGCGCTTAAAAGTAGTTTGAATACGCCATCGATTAAAATATAATCGATGAAGGGCAAATATGTGTCGACTAATGCAGCAAATTATAAGACTACACAAGGACATTAGAACCCATTACTAAATGTCGAGGTTTTTCTTTTTGATTTCCAACTCATTATCTTAGCTGTATAATGAGCCGTACAAGCGCAAGTAATTCTCCCTCAAAATATTACAAGTTCGCCTTTTGCGATGGACTGGAGGCATTGTCGGCGCGTAATCATAAAACACCATTCCCTTCGCACTTCCACCCTACTTATAATATCACGCTGATTTACGATGGTGTATTCGATACCAAACTACACGACAGGTTATTGATCGCACCAACCGGGGCCATACTGATCACCAATCCATTGGAGATACATGCGAATCCATTCCAGGGAGACAGCAGTGTTTCATTCTTCACTTTTTATATCAGCCCGGATTTTTTGGATTACTGCAATGATGGTAAGCCTGTACGTTTCAATCAAAATAGTATCGAAGATATTGCCCTTTTTGCTGAGTTACACCAGATGGCCTTTAAACTCAGCACTAACTATGCACCTGAATTGCTGGAGAACGAGTTAAAAGGCACGCTTGCCAAACTATCGTTCCGGCATGGATCAGATTACATCCAAATACCGCAGGAAACCCAGTTGCTTTTCAATGAGCTTTTTGCAACAGACTATTTCGAAAAGTTTTCATTAGGGGATGCAGCCAAACGGTTTGGGATAGACAAATATAAATTCATACGCCTGTTTAAAGATCAAACCGGGCTGACGCCAAATAACTACTTCATCTACAAGCGCATCGAACAAAGCAAAGTGATGCTAGCCGAAGGACGCGATTTGCTTAGTATTGCCATCGACCTTGGCTTTTACGATGTGGCCCACTATTGTAATCATTTCAAAAAGTTTACGGGCATCTCCCCTATGGTCTATACATCAGCCAGATAGTGATGCAATATCTTACAATTCTTTGCGAAGACGACGTTCTACTTTTGAGGTATGAAGAAGATATTACTATTAGTATGCTGCCTTTCGGGATTGAAAGGTTTTACGCAGCCCTATACCAAACAGCAATTCAAAGAAGATTTTAACTACTTCTGGCAAACGGTAAATGACAACTACTGTTATTTTGAAAAGAAGCAGATTGACTGGGGTAAACTTAAACCTGTTTACGACGCCCAGATCGATACAGTAACTTCCCGCACAGGATTTGTATCAACTCTGGAGAGGGCTATCTATGAGCTTTACGATCACCATTGCTCACTCCGCACCAACAATAAGAACTCACGCCGCCTTGTGCCTACTGGCGCAGATATGTGGGCCGAATATCAGAATGGAAAGCCTGTAATTGTTGAAGTACGAAAAGATTTTGGCGCAGAGAAAGCCGGCATCAAATCAGGTATGGAAGTGATCGCGGTAAATGATGTTCTGGTTGAAACTGCTATTAAAACATTCCTGCCACACACCATCAATAACGAATCAAGAAGTTTTGCTTTGCGACTGGTGTTAGCTGGAGATCATTACACTAAAAGGAAGCTCACATTGAAAAGCGGAAACACCACCAAAGACTTTTACCCTGATCAGGATAGCCTGATGCTGGAGAATGTTCATTATCCTGAAATGGTTGAATCGAAAGTAATTGGAGACGTTGGTTATATCCGTATCAACAATTTTCTGTTCGATAATGCCTTGATCCCGAAATTTGACAGCGTCTTAAACACTTTGCTCAAGACAAAAGCCTTGATAATCGATCTTCGGGAAACACCAAGCGGCGGTAATACATCGGTAGCAAGGGCTATTTTAGGTCGATTTATAAGCAAGGAACAGTTTTACCAGAAACATGAATTGTATGCCGAAGAAAAATCGACCGGGATAAAAAGAAGCTGGGAAGAAATAGTTTCGCCGAGAGGTATAACATATACCAATCCTGTTGTAGTTTTGGCCGACCATTGGACGGGGAGTATCAGCGAAGGCATTACGATTGCATTTGACGGGATGAAACGCGCTACTGTTATCGGTACGCAACTGGCAAGATTGAATGGTGCCGTAGATAGTTTTGAAATGCCGGATACTAAAATCGGTTTCAATATATCAACTGAGCGGCTTTACCATGTAAATAATTCGCCGCGCGAGTTGTATGACCCGGCGATATTGGTCGATGTAAGCGGTCAAAAACCCGGCAATGATGTGATCATGAACGCCGCATTGGATTACCTGAAGAAAACACTGAAATACCTATGATAAACTTTGCAAGTGAGAACTATGCCGGCGTACAGGCCGATATGATGCAGGCGCTAATTGATGCCAATAAAGGGAATGCGCCTTCCTATGGAAATGATACAGTTACGTCCGAAACTATAGGGCTGCTCAAAAGTCTATTGGGAGATGACATCGAAGTATATTTTACCTTCAACGGTACAGGTGCTAATAATTTCGGGCTGGGTAGCGTGACGGAACGATACAACTCCATCTTTTGCGCCGACGTGGCTCATTTATATGTGGATGAATCTACTGCCCCCGAATCATTTATTGGCTGCCGCATTTATACTATTCCGTCAGAAAGCGGAAAAATTACCGAAGAAAGTTTGCGACTGGCTATCAAACGTGGCGGCGACGTCCATCATCCTCAGCCTAAAGTGGTATCATTGACTCAGCCGACCGAATACGGTACGGTTTATACACTTGAAGAATTAGGATCGATTAAAGCCATTTGCAACGAAAATAATATGTTACTGCATGTAGATGGTGCACGATTTTTCAACGCTGTAGTTTATTTGAATGCCTCGCTCAAACAAATGACCGACCATATCGATATACTTACGCTTGGCGGCACCAAAGCCGGGATGATGTTTGGTGAAGCGGTGATCTTCTTTGATAGCAAATCCAATGGCTCTTATAGATACCATTTAAAACGAAGCATGCAACTGGCCTCAAAGAGCCGTTTTATAGCAGCGCAGTTCCAGGCGATGCTTAAGAATGATCTTTGGCAAAGATTGGCTCAGAATACCAATGATCTGGCTAAACAATTTGAGCAGGAAGCATACGGTATTCCTGGCGTATCAATCGCACATCCGGTTCAAACCAACTCTGTTTTCCTGACCATGTCTCCATCATTATATGAAAAGATGCACCAGCATTTCTATTTTTATTACTGGAATGATCTGAAAAATGAAGTACGGCTGGTTTTCTCTTTCGATAATACTGTCGATGAAATACTTGAATTTATACGCTTGCTGAAAGAATACACAAGAGAATAGCCTGTCGCTATTCTCTTGTTATTTTTTACTTTACCTGGTCTGATAAAGGCACCAGTTTAGCTTTCAGGTCCGGGTCTTTCATATCTTTATCCAGCGGGAAAATAGGGTGCTTTAATCTTTTGTAAGGTAAATGTTCGATATCCTGATCTACGCCGCCCGGCGTTAATGCCAGCAGCCAATCCTTCCGCATATTATAGAGTTCCGGTTCAAGGTAACCGATTTTCACAACAACAATATCGGCTGTACGTGGGTTAAGACCTAATTTAGTAAAATCCTTTTCGTGGTGATATGGCTTTCTTTTCTGAGTAACGATAATATGCACGCTACCCATTTTTATCGAGGCTTCTACTTCTGCATCCACGTCACCTTTTACGATAGATTCAACCGTGCCAACAACATGTATAGGTGGCGCAAGCCTGTGATCGACAGCTGCACCTGCATAGCCATCCACATGACCGCCTACACCCGCCGCAATTGCTTTTTTAATTAGTTCAGGTCCGGGAATGGAAGCATAAATCAAAGAAGGTCCCTTATCGGTCTTAAATTCCGGGCGTTTCAGTATTTGAGTTATTGTCCAGGTCACATCTCCGGCTCCGCCAGCTGTTGGGTTATCGCCTGAATCACTGATATAGAATGGGTGTTTCTTGCTTGCTATGGCTTTGTCCAGGCACTCTTTTAAATTACCCGTTGGTGCTACGAATTTAAATTCCTTGCGGGCATCCCAAAAGCTTTTGGCCAGGTTCTCAGCTGTACTGGTCACTTTAGCTTTATCATCACCTGTTACCATTACTACTGCATGGTTACGCGGTTCATCGGCCCAGGCATATCCTATCCATATGGCGGCATCAACAACGCCTTCCTGTTTAGCAGCAGGCCATACTTTTTGGTAAAGGCTTTTGCCTGGCTCAATTCGGGTGCTGGTCTTCTCACCTGGTAGTAAAATTGGAACCGTTATATAGGCTTTATACTTTGGTTTTCCCTTCCCATCTTCCAGGCGTTCGATCAGGTTAGTTACAGCCCGGCGTTTTGTTTGTAAGGCGTCCTCATGGGGAGCCATACGATAACAGGTGATCAGGTCGCTGTTTTCTGCCAGTCGCCATGACACATTTCCGTGAAGGTCCATCGCTGTTGAAATGATGGTCTTTTTGCCGACTACTTTTCTTATCCTCACTAAAAAATCTCCTTCAGGGTCATCTAATCCAACCACGCTCATCGCACCATGGATATCATAAAACAAACCATCATAGGAACCGTGCTTTTTAAGTGAATCCAGAGTCTTCCTCACCAGCGACTCATAAGCTGCCCTGGTAACCGCCCCACCAGGCAAAGCATGACCATCTATCGTCGGTACCCAGATGGCAGCCTTACGAACTACAGAATCTGGTGCCCAGAAAGGGTAAATCTTGAAAATATCATTGCCATATTTTGCGTGGAATGCTGCCTCTTCCGTCAATGCCGGAGAAAATGTGCTTGATTCGATACCTAAACCTGCAATAGCAATGCGAGGCAGGTGCTTTACAGGTGGATTGGGCTGAGCGATAGCCAATAATGCCGCCGTACTGAAAAGTAGTAAAAAGGTTAGACGTTTCATTTTATGAGGGTTTTATATCTTTTTTGATTTTATCATACCATTCTCTTCCCAAACACATAACACTTTATCGTCTGGTAGAATGCATGTTTTCAAATAACTTCCCTTACCCACCGTTATCTCCTGATTTGTTTGAACGTTTTTATACTTCAAATTGCCGGCATCGCCCATGGCAACTATAGTTTGCCGCGGATCGGTGCTGATACTGCAATCCCTGCCTTTACCGAGCTCTTTTTCATTCCCTCCCTGTTTGCAGTAATAAACTACACCTTGTCGTTGCCAGGTAGTATTTATAGTATTATCAGCGTTAAAATTCAGACTCCCTCCATCCATCGGGCATGCATTGAGCTTCCATGTACCGCTACCTAATTTAGTTGCCTTATTAAACATCTTTCCCTTATCCGCAGAGGCAGCTAAGTATAAGTCGCGGGAGCCATCCACCCAGTTTCTGAACATGATACCTACGTTCGACCCCTTAACAGCAATACTTGGCCGGCAGCACTCGCAAACATGCCCGTCGGGCGATTGATAAACCAACTTATTTTTAAGCCATTGGGTATGACCTGCCGGCAGGGATGAAAAGAAAATGTTGTTCCTTTTATTAAGACGGAGATCAAGCCAGGCAGCATAAAAGTTGTCCTGGCTGTCGCATGCAATATTCATTAGTCCTTCTGGTGCTGAGCCTTTAACATCATTTACTGTGCCTTTTTCTTGCCACTGCCCCTTTTTATGATTGAGCGTAAAGTAGTGTATATCGCCGTTTTGATCCATTGCTGTAACAACGCTATAATGCGCAGAACTTGCTAATTGCGGTCCCCGGGCCATGCCGAGGTGCATTTTGGGGACAACGCCAACTAAAACAAGTTTGGAGAAAGAGCTGCCTTTGTCTAAAGAAGTGGAACAAAAAATACTATCAGCCTTACCGAAGACAACCCTTATAATTCCGGCATTGTCAGCACCAATCTGCGGCTGTTGCCCTTTTGAAATTGTTATCTCAGATGGCGAATTCCATGATATAAAACAAAACGTAAGTAAGGAGCAAATAATTAATCTATATAACTTAAACATATTAATAATTGGTTCATAAATATAACGCCTTAGACAAAATATTTGTGTAACAATTCGGGTAATATTTGTAAGAATTTGAATTGATATTCATTTTATACCTTTGTTACATGCCGACCTCACAAAATATTAAAGTCGCCGTTGATGCTGTCGTATTCGGCTATACATCCAAAGAAGGTTTATCGACTTTGCTCATCAAACGAAATGTTGACCCTTATAAAAATAGCTGGGCATTGCCAGGCGGCCTTGTCGGTAATGAGGAGTCCCTGGAGGCAGCAGTGCAACGAGAATTAAAAGAAGAGACCGGCGTCAGCATAAATTACCTGGAACAGTTATACAGTTTTGGTCGGCCAGATCGTGATCCGCGTAACCGGGTGATCTCAATTACCTATTATGGATTAGTTAAGCCAGATGCTTTTCATCTGCAAGCCGCCACCGATGCTAAGGATGCTGCCTGGTTCAATATTAAAAATATTCCATCTCTCGCTTTTGATCATGCTGAGATCATTAAAGTTGCTCATGAACGATTAAAAAATAAGATATTGTACGAACCCGTTGGCTTTGAGCTACTTGATGAGAAATTTCCTTTTTCAGAACTTGAAAAGTTGTATATAGCTGTGCTCGACCGCCCTATCGACCGTCGTAACTTTAAGAAGAAAGTACTTAAATTCGGCTTCCTTGAAGAAACCACGGAAAAGCAGTCTTTAGAAGGAGCCGGTCGACCGGGTAACCTGTTCCGGTTCAACGAAACCAAATATTTCCAGCTAAAAAAATCAGGTATCAATTTCGAGATCTAAAAAAAATATAAAAAAATAATTTGCGTATTAAAAACGCATATTTATATTTGTGTATAATTAACGCAAATTAAGAAATGAAAACAGCAGTAGTTATCGCCCGGTTTCAAACACCATACCTGCACGAAGGCCATCAAAGTCTCATCAACCAGATAACGAGTTCTCATGCCAAACTGATCATTCTATTGGGAGTTTCACACCTGATAGGAAGCAGGAAGAACCCGTATGATTATTATACCCGCGAGAAGATGATCAAAGCGGCATATCCTGATATCATTGTTTTACCCATCAGCGATAACCCAAGCGATAAAGTTTGGTCTGACAACCTGGATTCGCTTTTAAGAAATGTTTTCCCGGCTGAGCACTTTGTTTTGTATGGCAGTCGCGATAGCTTCATCCCCTATTATCATGGTAAATTTGAGACCGTAGAATTGCCGGAGCATGGCGATTACAATGCAACTGAACTGCGTAAGCAATATGCAGATAAGGTCTTCGATTCCAACGATTTCAGGGCAGGAATACTGTATGCTTACTATAATCAATACACCAAGGTTTACCCAACTGTTGACATAGCTTTGTTCAGAAATGCAAAAAGTGAAATTCTGTTAGGTAAGAAAGCCATCAGCAATAAATGGCGCTTAATTGGCGGTTT
>Ga0105240_10004167_pt1 | contig 22157 bp, 18 predicted proteins | sample KBSC54metaG_FD_80426 | JGI IMG/M metagenome (GOLD analysis project Ga0105240, IMG submission 80426) | Corn rhizosphere microbial communities from Kellogg Biological Station, Michigan, USA - KBS C5-4 metaG | ecosystem: Host-associated > Plants > Roots > Rhizosphere > Soil | place: Michigan, USA... | reverse complement strand
CGGATAGAACGACAGCCAGATGTCCGAGAAGGTCTTCTTCGGCGCGCCGGGGAAGGCCTTGGTCAGGCCCTGCATCTGGAAAATATATTGCTGCGCCATGGGGCGTCCGCACCGCTCGATTTGGAAGGATTGGGATTGAGGCGTGCAGATAGCGGCGCAGGGCGCTGGGCGCAACGGGGAGGGATGGGAACCTCCGGCTTGGCTTTGCGTACTTGAGCGCAACGGGGCCGTCCTGGCCCGCGACATGCGAAGGAGTGCTCCCATGCACAAGGACCAGATCAAGGGCGCCGCCAAGGACGCCAAGGGCTCCATGAAGGAAGGTCTCGGCAAGGCCACGGGCAATGACCGTATGGCCGCCGAAGGCGCCGCCGAACGCGTCGAAGGCAAGGTGCAAAAGGGCGTCGGCAACCTGAAGGACGCCGCCCGGGACGCGCTAAAGCACTAGCACAGGCTCAGAACCGCCCCCGTTCCCCGAGCGGAGAGACCGACGTCCCCAACGGCGTCCCTTTCGACCCGCTGTCGGGGGCTGTTTCGAGGCCAAGGGCCGCGCTGCGGAGCGCGGCCCTTGTCGTGTCGGCTCAGCCGGCGACCGCCAGGGCGGCCAGCCGATAGCCGACCCCCGGGTCGCTGGCCAGCAGGGCCGGGCCGTCCGCCGCGCCGAGCTTCTGGCGCAGCTGGCCCACATAGACCCGCAGGTACTGGATGTCGGCCCGCTCGCTGCCCCAGACCTGGCGCAGCAGGTCCCTGTGGCTGACCGTGCGGCCCAGGTTCACGGCGAGCTCCGCCAGGAGGTCGTATTCCTTGGGCGAGAGCTTCAGGATCTCGCCGCCCTTCACCACGCGCCGCAGACCCAGGTCGATCTCCAGGTCGCCGGTCCGCACCACCGGCGCCGAGCCGCGGGCCTGCACCGCGTGGCGCAGCCCGGCCCGCAAGCGCGCCAGCAGCTCCTCCACCCCGAAGGGCTTTTGCACGTAGTCGTCGGCGCCCAGGTCCAGCGCCTCGACCTTCATCGCCTGGGCCTCGCGGGCCGACAGCACCACGATCGGGGTCTGGCTCCGGGTCCGGATCTCGGCGATCACCGTCAGGCCGTCCCGGTCGGGGAGACCCAGGTCCAGCAGCACCAGGTCCGGCGCATAGTGGTTGAACCAGCGCAGGCCCTCGGCCGCGGTGCGCGCCGTCACCGGCCGGAAGCCGGCCGCCTTCAGGGTGGCGGCCAGTGCGGCGTTCAGGCTCGCGTCGTCCTCGACGATCAGGATCGTGGCGGGGTCGCCCGCCGCGGGGTCGGCGGCGCGGCTCATGCGGGCTCGGCGAGCGCCTTGGCCAGCGGCGCCGACAGCCGCACCCGCGCGCCCTTGCCGCCGCTCAGGTTCTCGGCCTCCACGCGGCCGCCCTGGGCCTCCAGGAACCCGCGCGCGATCGCCAGGCCCAGGCCCGTGCCGGGCGGGCGGCCGTCGCCGGTCACGCCGCGCGAGAACTTCTCGAACATCGGCTCGATGGCGCCGGGGAAGCCCGGCCCTTCGTCGATCACCTCGATCCAGCCGGTGCCGCCGTCCTCGCCCCCGCGCAGCCGGATCGCCGAGCCTTCGGGCGCATATTTGCCGGCGTTCTCCAGCACATTGGCGAGCGCGGTCTCGAACAGGGTCGCGTCCACCTGCAGGGGCGCGGCGGCCGGGCTGACCTCGTTGACCACCTCGCGCCCGGTCAAGGCCGCCGACGCGCTGCGAAGCGCCTCCGCCGCCAGCTCGGCCGGCGCCTCGGGCGCGGTCTTGACCACCACCGCGCCGGCGTCGAGACGGTTCATGTCGAGGAGGTTCGCCACCATCGCCGAGAGCCGCGCGGTCTCGGTCTCCGCCAGGGTCAGGAGCTCGTTGCGGGTCTTGGCGTCGTGGGTCCGGGCGAACTTCCGCAGGCTCTGCAGGGTGAAGAGCACGGTCGAAAGCGGGGTCTTCAGGTCGTGGCTGACGGCGGCCAGCAGGTCGGCCTTCAGCCGCTCGCTCGCCACCTCCACCCGGCTCTCCAGCACCTGGGCGGCATAGGCCTCGCGGTCCAGCGCCACGGCCAGGTAGCCGCCGACGATCTCCACCAGCCGCTCGGGGTTGTCCGGCCGGCCGGCTTCGCGCAGCGAGATGGAGACGCCGATCACGGCCTGCTGGCGCTGCGGCGTCACCACCGGCCAGAAGTCGTAGGCCGCGGCCTCCACCGGATAGGCGCCGCCGCGGGTCGGGAGGCGCGAGGCGAGCGCCCAGGCGGCCGCCTCCCGCTCAGCCGCCGTCAGGCCGGCGCCGCCGCCGGCCTGCGCGGCGAGCGCCAGCTCCCCCTCGCCCTGCAGCAGCACCACGGCCGGCGCCTGGAAGAGCCGGGCGAGCGCCCGGGCGCTGGCTTCGGCCGCGCCCGCCCCGCCGGTCGCGGCCACCAGGTCGCGCGCCAGGGCCTGCAGGGCGGTCGCCTGGTCGGCGGCGTTCCAGGCCTCTTCGGCCCGCCGCCGCGACTGGGCGGCCACCGCGCTGACGATGGCCGCGGTGATCAGCAGCAGCGCCAGCGCCCAGATGTTCGCCGGGTCCGAGACGTTCAGGGTGTAGCGCGGCGCGATCAGGAAGAAGTTGAACGCCAGCACGCCGGCCACCGCCGCGGCCAGGGCCGGACCCCAGCCGAAGCTCACCGCCGCGATGATCACCGGCGGGACGAACACCAGCGACAGGTTCGGGACCTTCTGCACCTGGTCGACCAGCACGGCGGCCAGGGTCGCGGCGGCCACCATCAGGAACGACAGGGCGTAGGCCGCCGCCGGATGCAGGCGCTGCGGCCGCTCGGTCAGGGTGATCGCGGATTCCCGGTCGATCTCGGACATCTGGCTCATGGCGCGCTCCTTGGGCGCTGCTCGACGCCGCGAAAGAAGGGCGCGTCGCCGCCGCAATGCAAGGCCGGCGGGCCGGCCTGACCCCACAACCACATGGGATCTTTATGCGGGGCGGCGCGACAAGCCGGGCCCGATACCTCGCGAGCCTTTCGCCTTGAACATGTCCGCCATCGCCGACGACGACGCCGAGGGCGCGGCCCGCCCCGCGCCCAGCCTGCGCGGCTTCATGGGCCTGGCCCTGGGCTCGGCCGGGGTCGTCTACGGCGACATCGGCACCAGCCCGCTCTACGCCTTCAAGGAATCGATCTCGCACCTGGTGGGCGCCGGCGGCCGGCTGGTCCAGGCCGACGTGATCGGCGTCATCTCGCTGATGCTGTGGACGCTGATGGTCATCGTGACGTTGAAGTACGTCACCATCCTGATGCGCTTCGACAACCGCGGCGAAGGCGGCACGCTCTCGCTGATGGCCCTGGTCCAGAAGGCCGGCGGCCGCGGCGCCAAGTGGATCCTGGTGATCGGCATGATCGGCGCCGGCATGTTCTTCGGCGACGCGATCCTCACGCCGGCCATCTCGGTGCTCTCGGCGGTCGAGGGCCTGAAGGTGGTCCACGGCCTCACCGGCCGGATCGATCCCTTCGTGGTGCCGCTGGCGCTGGCCGTGCTGGTCGGGCTCTTCGTGGTGCAGCGGCGCGGCACGGGCGGCATCGGCCGCTGGTTCGGGCCGGTCTGCGTCGCCTGGTTCGCCGCCATCGCCGTCCTGGGCCTGGCCGCCGTGGTCCGAGCGCCGCAGGTGCTGGCCGCGCTCAGCCCGCTGCCGGGCGTGGCGCTCATCTTCCACCACCCGAGGATCGCTCCGGCCATCCTGGGCTCGGTGTTCCTGACCGTCACCGGCGCCGAGGCGCTCTACGCCGACATGGGCCATTTCGGCCGCAAGCCGATCCAATGGACCTGGGTGGCGCTGGTCTTCCCATGCCTGATCGCCAACTACCTGGGACAGGGCGCCCTGGTGCTGAGCGATCCCGGCGCGGTCGACAACCCCTTCTTCCACCTGGCGCCGGCCTGGTTCCAGCTGCCGCTGGTGGGGCTGGCCACCGCCGCCACGGTGATCGCCAGCCAGGCGGTGATCTCCGGCGCCTTCTCCATGACCCAGCAGGCGATCCAGCTCGGTCTCCTGCCGCGCCTGACGCTGCGGCCCACTTCGGAGGCGCACGTGGGCCAGATCTACGCGCCGCAGGTCAACTGGATCCTGATGCTGGGCGTGGCCGCCCTGGTGCTGGGTTTCCGCTCGTCCGATGGGCTGGCCAGCGCCTATGGCGTCTCGGTGGTCGGCGCGATGATCACCTCCTCGGTGCTGGCGGTGGTGGCGATCCATCGGCTGAAGCGCCGGCCGATCTGGCAGTCGATCATCGCCTTCTCACCCTTCCTGGTCGTCGAGGCCGCCTTCCTGGCCGCCAACCTGACCAAGGTGGCGCACGGCGGCTATGTGCCCCTCCTGATCGCGTCCGGCCTGATCCTGCTGATGTGGACCTGGATGCGCGGGGTCCGCCGGGTGGCGCGCGCCGAGCAGAGCGACCTCAAGCTCGCCGACGTCCTGCCGATGCTCACCGCTCGCCCGCCGCTCAGGGCCCGCGGCGCGGCGGTTTTCCTGACCGCCGACCCCCAGGCGGTTCCCGCGGCCCTGATGCACAACCTCAAGCACAACCAGGTGCTGCACGAGGTCGTGGTCCTGCTGACCGTCAAGGTCGCGTCCCGCCCACGGGTGCCCGACGCCGATCGCGTGGAGGTCCACGACCTGGCGCCCGGCTTCAAGGGCATGACCCTGTCCTTCGGCTTCATGGAAACACCCAACGTCGCCAAGGGCATGGCGCTGGCCCGCGCCAAGGGCCTGAAGTTCGACATCATGCGCACCTCCTTCTTCCTCAGCCGCCGCACGCTGCTGCCCCGGCGCAGCGGCGGGATCGGCCACCTGCTGGACCTGCTGTTCGTGTTCCTGACCCGCAACGCAGTGCGCACCGCCGACTTCTTCCAGATCCCGCCCTCGAGAGTCGTTGAGCTGGGAGCCCAGGTGGCCTTCTAGCCCTGTCGCCGTCGGGTGGCGGGCGGCGGCAAGATTAAGCTTCGTTCATTTGTCGCCGCCGAAGCGTCGGGCAATCCTGGCTCAACTCTCAGTGGAGGCGCCCGATGAAGGCCCGGTTGGCGGTGATTGGCCTGAGCTTGCTGGCGCTGGTCGCCGTCCAGGGGGCGGCTGCGTCTGCGCCGTCGAACCCGCCCGGCAGGCTCGTGGACATCGGCGGCCGCCGGCTGCACCTGAACTGCCAGGGCCAGGGCGGACCCACGGTGATCCTGGAGGCTGGCGGCGGCGCCTTCTCCATCGACTGGGCGCTGGCGCAGCCGCGGATCGCAGCCTTCACGCGGGTCTGCGCCTACGACCGCGCCGGCATGGCCTGGAGCGACCCCGGCCCCGCCGACGACACCGTCGAGCAGGTGGCGTCCGACCTGCACCGCCTGATGGCCAAGGCGCACATCGCGCCGCCCTATGTGATCGCCGGCCAATCCATCGGCGGGGTCTTCGCCCGCGCCTACCAGCGGCGCTATCCGGCCGAGGTCGCGGGCCTGGTGCTGGTCGACAGCACCCACGAGGACGGGGTTTCGGTGCAGGTGGACAGCAAGGCCGCCTCGCTGCGCTCGCTCACCGCCGAACAGCTGCGGATCGCCGAGACGCCGTCCGGGCCGCGGCCGAAGCCCAATCCGCCCACCGTCGTCGAGGAACCCTACGATCGTCTCCCGCCCCGCCTGCAGCAGCTGCGCCTGGCGCTCACCGCAGCCTACTTCGAAGCCGGGTACGCTCACCGCAACGATCCACCGCCTGTCGAAAGCTCCCTCGAGTCCTGGCGCCGCGAGTTCGTCGCCCTGCACGACATCGCCGCGGCCGACCCGCACCCGCTGGGTGATCTTCCGCTGGTGGTCATCACGCGCGGTCGGCGGGCGGACTTCCCGGAGAAGAAACGCCAGCAGCAGGACCTCGCGCGCCTGTCGCGCAACAGCCGCTATGTGGTGGCCACGGAGAGCGACCACGAGGTCCAACTCTACCAGCCGGAACTGGTCGCCCAGGCCGTGCGCGACGTGGTGGACGCGGTCCGCGGCCGCCGCCCGCTGGCCGGCGCGGCCACCGGCTCGGACAAGTGAGGTTCCGGCCACGAAGCGCCCGGCGCGACTGGCGTTTTCCATCGCCGTACGCTCCAATGGGAGGGCTGGAGTCGGGGATATGCGCATGTTCAGGGTGACCCTCTTCGCGGCGACGGCCGCCCTCGCCGCCACCGCCGTCGTCCCCGCGGCTCAGGCCCAGGCGCTCGGCCCCTTCGCCTCGGGGACCGAGCAGCAGGCGGCCATGAAGGCCGGGACGCTCACCTCCGAGGCGCTGGTGCGGGCCGACCTGGCGCGGATCGCGGCCCTCGACCGGGCGGGCCCCAGGCTCAACGCGGTGATCGCGCTCAACCCCCACGCGCTCGCCGACGCGCGCAAGCTCGACGCCGAGCGCAAGGCCGGCCACCTCCGCGGCCCGCTGCACGGCATCCCTGTGCTGCTGAAGGACAACATCGAGTCCGCCGACGGCACGGCCACCACCGCTGGCTCGCTGGCGCTGAAGGACAATGTGACGAACCGCGACGCCCCGCTGGTCAGGCGGCTGACCGACGCCGGCGCGGTGATCCTCGGCAAGGCCAACCTGTCGGAATGGGCCAACTTCCGCTCGACCCATTCGATCAGCGGCTGGACCGGCGTCGGCGGCCTGGTGCGCAACCCCCACTCGCTCGACCGCACCGCCTGCGGCTCCAGCGCCGGATCGGGCGCCGCGGTGGCCGCGGGCCTGACCACGCTCGCGGTCGGCACCGAGACCGACGGCTCGGTCACCTGTCCGGCCGCGATCAACGGCATCGTCGGCCTGAAGCCCACCGTGGGCCTGATCTCCCGCACCTATGTGGTGCCGATCTCGCCGGAGCAGGACACGCCCGGGCCCATGACCCGCAGCGTCGCCGACGCCGCGGCCATGCTCGGGGCCATGGCCGGCTCCGACCCGGCCGACCCCTGGACCAAGGAGGCCGACGCCCACAAGGCCGACTACCTGGCGGGGCTCAAGCCCGGCGCCCTGCAGGGCGCGCGCATCGGCGTGCTCCGGATGAACGCCGGCCGCTCGCCGCAGACCGACACCGTCTTCGAGACGGCGCTCGCGGCGCTCCGCAAGGCCGGCGCGGTGCTGGTGGAGGTCAAGGGTCCGGACGACGCGGCCCTGGGCGCCATCGCCGGCGCCGAGGGCGAGGCCCTGCGGATCGAATTCAAGGCCGCGCTCAACACCTACCTGGCCTCGGCGGGGCCCAAGGTCACGGCCCGCTCGCTCGAGGCGCTGATCGCCTTCAACGCCCACGAGCCGCGCGAGACGCCGCTGTTCGGGCAGGAGATCTTCGAGCAGGCCGCCAAGGCGCCGCCGATCACCGACGCGGCCTATCTGAAACGCCGCGACGACGCGCGCCGGCTGGCCCGCGAGGCGCTGGACAAGATGCTGCGCGACAACAGCGTCGAGGCCCTGGTGGGCCCCTCCACGGGGCCGGCCACCATCGTCGACCCGGTCGACGGCAGCCGCAACCTCGGCTCCTACTCCACCCTTCCGGCGGTCTCCGGCTATCCGCACCTGACCGTGCCGATGGGCGCGGTCTCCGGCCTGCCGGTCAATATTTCGTTCCTCGGCCCGGCCTGGTCGGAGGCGCGGCTGCTGGCCCTGGGCTACGCCTTCGAACAGGCGACCCACGCCCGCGTCGACCCGCTGTTCCTGCCCAACGTCGCGGCCCGTCCGGAGTTCGCAAAGGCCTACGATCCGCGCTAAAGCCCTTGCCGAGTCGTCGGTTCGTCACAATCTGAACGAGCTTGAGTATTCTCTAGAAAGGCGCCGGTCCCCTGGCCAGACTCTGGAAAAGATCGGCCGCCCGAGGCCATCAGGCAAAGCTTCGGCGGGAGCGAACGGCCGGGCTGTTCGTTGCCTCTGCGGCGGGGGTGTCGGGCATGGGGTTCGAGGACGGAAGGACTGAACGCGTGTTCGATGTCTCCGGGATGAAGCCCGAGCCGCCGCTGCGCGCCGACGCCGAGGCTGCGCCTCTGCGCCCCGACGCGGCCCGCGCCTTCCACCTGATCGACACCACCATGATGTACGCGCCGCGGTCGGGCGGGGTGAAGCGCTACCTCACCGCCAAGCGCACCTGGCTGGAACGCCGCCGGCCGGACATCCGCCACACCCTCGTGGTGCCCGGCGCCGCGACCCGCGCCGAGAGCCCGGGGATCTACACCGTCTCGGCGGCCAAGCTGCCGTTCGGCGACGGCTACCGGATGCCCGCCAGTCCCAACAAATGGGCCGCGGTGCTGAACATGCTGGACCCCGACATCATCGAGGCCGGCGACGTCTTCGTCCCCGGCCACGCCGCGATGGACGCCGGCCAGGCGCTGGGCGCCCCGGTGGTCGGCGTCTGCCACACCGACGCCCCGACGCTGGCGGCGCTTCACCTGGGCGACTGGGCCGAGCAGCCGACCTTCAACTTCTGGGCCCAGGCCTATCAGCGGTTCGACCATGTGGTGGCGCCCAGCCGCCACACCGCCTCGCGCCTCGCCGACGCCGGCGTCGAGCGGGTGAGCGTCCATCCCCTCGGCGTCGACCTGGAACTGTTCCACCCGGCCCGCGGCGACCGCGCAGCGCTTCTCAAGCGCCTGGACTTCCCCGCGGACGCCCGCCTGCTGGTCTTCGCCGGCCGCCCGGCCCGCGAAAAGAACATCGACTCCATGGTGGCCGCGGTGGAGATGCTGGGCGGCCCCTATCGCCTGGTGCTGATCGGGGCCGGCAAGGACGCCAAATATCCCTCCCGCGTGGCCTGCATCGACTTCGAGCGCGAGCCGGAGAAGCTGGCCGGCGTGATCGCCAGCTGCGACGCCTTCCTGCACGCCAACGAGAACGAGATCTTCGGCCTGGTGGTGCTCGAGGCCATGGCCGCCGGCCTGCCGGTGGTCGGCCCCAACAAGGGAGGCGTCGGCGAACTCCTGGACGAGGCCGTGGGCCAGCTGGCGAACGCCGTCGATCCGGCCAGTCTCGCCGAGGCGGTTGAGGCGCTCTTCGCCCGCGACCTGGACGCCCTGAAGCTCGCCGCGCGCCGCCGCGCCGAGACTCGCCATAGCTGGGACCATACCTTCGAGGGCCTGACCCGGCTCTACAGCCAGCTGCTGGCCCGCAACCCCCGCCGCGCCCCGCTCAGGCTCAGCGCCTAGCCGTTGCTTCACGACGGTCGCCCCACGGGCTATCCTTGCGGCCATGACACCTGAGCAAGCCCTGGCGTTTGTGCAGGAGCAGGGCGCGGTGCTTGTCGCCGGGAAGGGCCCGCGCAAGCCGATGACCGAGGTCATAGCCGGCGAACCGATCAAGGGGAGCTGGTGGGCGCATCCCAAGGGCAAGGAGATCTTTCGGGTGCTTCAGTCGCTCGAGGAATCCCCGGACATCGTCTCCTGCCGCCTGATCGGCGGGAAGGTGACCCTGGTGCATCGACGCCTCTGGCCCGCCTTGATCCGGGCGGCGCGACACTACCCAAAGGCGCACCTGGCGCGGACGGAGCAGGAGCACACCGCGACAGGCCGTCACGTGCGCCGTGACACGCCGTTCCCCGAATGGGCCGATCCGGAGAGCCTGAAGGCCGCAGAGGCCCTGACGGAGACGGAGGCGCTGACCTTGCTGGGCGACTGGACCTTGCCGCCGAGCTAGACGAGCCGGGGGGAGCTTGGCCGGCCGCCCCCCGGGGACTCGCTTCAGCCCTTCAGCGCCTCCAGGACCTTGGCGGTGTCGGTGTGCATGTCGAACCGGGCGATGCGGCCGTCCCGCACGGTCCAGACGTGCGCGAAGGCGGCGGTCATCGACCTGCCGGTGGCCTTGAAGGTCCCGGCATAGGTCCCCAGAGCGACCACTCGGTCGCCCTCGGCGATGAAGTCGCGGGCTTCGGCCGAGAAGCCCTCCCAGTCGCGCCCCAGGGGGACCAGAAGCTTGTCGAGGACCTCCTGCGGCGAGCGCCAGGCGCCGCTGTAGTAGGGAAACCGCTCGGCCTCGGTCCATTCCAGATCGTCGTGGAGCAGGGCCAGGACGCCAGGGACGTCGCCGCGTCCGAGCGCGCTGTAGAACGCCCGGACGGTCTCGATCGGGGTTTGCATGGTCAGGCTCCCGCCTTGGAAGGGGGGCGAGCCGGCGCTCTCCACGCCGGCTCGCCGGGGTGGTTCAGGCGGCCGCGGCGACGCCGGGCAGCGCGGCCAGATGGCCAAGGCCGAGGCCCTCGACGACCTGCGCCTGCACCGGGGCTGTCTGCTGGTTGACCACGTCGGCCCCGAACGGCTGGCCGACGACCACGCGGGCCGGGCGCGAGCCCTTCGGCTGCCCCACCAGCTTGACGATGGCCTCGGCCACATCGTGCGGATTGGGCGCGTTCTCGCCCTTGAACATGCCCATGAAGGTCTCGAACATCTTGCCCGGGATCCCGCCGACGTCGCCGTAGCCGCCGGCGCGATCGGCGTCAGCCGGCTGCATGACGCTGGCGTACATGTTCGTGGGATAGGCGCTCGGCTGCACGAGGACGACGTCCACGCCGAGTTGCGATAGCTCGTAGCGATAGCTGTCGGTGAGCGCCTCCACCGCGAACTTCGACGCGCCATAGAGACCGAAGAACGGGAACGTCACGCGGCCGAGGATCGAGCCGACGTTGATCACCAGCCCATCGCCCTGGCGCCGGAGCGCCGGCAGCGCGGCGCGCAAGGTGCGTTGCAGCCCCACGACATTGACCTCGAACAGATCGCGCAGCTGGTCCGGCGTGAAGGCCTCGGAGACGCCGGCCGCGGCGACGCCGGCGTTGTTGATGAGCACGTCGATCCGGCCGGCCTTGGCCAGGACCGCGGCGACCGCGGCTTCGACGGACGCATCGTCCGTGACGTCGAGCTCGACGACGTTGAGACCCAGCGCCCGCAGGGCCTCGGCGTGCGGACGGTTACGCCCGGCGATGTCGCGCATGGAGGCGAAGACCATATGGCCGGCGCGGGCGAGCGTCTGGGCGGTGTCGCGGCCGAAGCCGGTGCTGGCGCCGGTGATGAGGATGGTCTTGGACATGGCTGTTCCTTTGGTTGTCTTGGATCTGGGGGCGGAGGGAGGGACTTGGAGCGACCCCCGCGAGGAGGGTCGCCCGGCTCAGGCGGCGACTGCCGCGACGCGGGAGGCCGTGGCGAGGAACTTGCCGATGGCGACGGCGATCTCCGCGCCATGGGTCTCCAGCGCGAAGTGGCCCGTGTCGTAGAAGCGGACCTCGGCCTGCGGCACGTCGCGCCGGAAGGCCTCGGCGCCGGCCGGCAGGAAGAACGGATCGTTCTTGCCCCAGACCGCCAGCAGCGGCGGCTGGCGGGCCCGCAGATAGGCCTGGAACTCGGGGTAGAGCGCGACATTGCTCGCGTAGTCGAGGAAGAGATCGAGCTGGATCTCGTCGTTGCCGGGACGGGCGAGCAGGGCGCTGTCCAGCGTATAGCTTTCCGGCGCGACCAGGCTCTCGTCGGCGACCCCGTGCAGGTACTGCCACTTGGTGGTCTCGGGCTTGAGGAAGTCCCGCAGGGCCGTGCGGTTCGCCGGTGTCGGTTCGCGCCAGTAGGCCTGGATCGGGTTCCAGCCCTCGCTGAGGCCCTCGTCGTAGGCGTTGCCGTTCTGCGAGATGATCGCGGTGATGCGGTCGGGGTGCTTCAGCGCCAGGCGGAAACCCACCGGCGCGCCGTAATCGAAGACCAGGATGGCGAAGCGCGTCACGCCGAGGACCTCGGTGAAGCGGTCGACGACCTCCGTGAGGCGCTGGAACGTATAGGGATGACCGGCGCGGTCCGGCGCGTCGGTGAAGCCGAACCCCGGCAGGTCCGGCGCGATCACGCGATAGCGGTCCGCCAGGGCCGGGATCAGGCCGCGGAACATGTGGCTGGAGGTGGGGAAGCCGTGCAGCAGGAGGACCACGGGGGCCTCGCTGGCGCCGGCCTCGCGATAGAAGACGTTCAAGCCGTCGACGTCGACGGTGCGGTGGGCGGTGGGGGACATGCGCGACTTCCTTGGCAGTGGCCGGGGGCGGCGGCCGGGTAGATAACCATTTCGATGATACGTAAGGGGTTACTCGCAAGGGAATAACTTGTCAACGGCGATTTATACGGTTATCTCCAATTCGTGCGGACCGCTCTTGGTCGGCGTCGTTGCGTCTTGGAGTAGGTTCTTGTGATGGCGGACCCGCGGCCGGCTCCGATGTTCGTCGCCGACGCCCTCGGTCTCGACATCCTCAACACCCGCGCGGCGCCCTGGGGCGCCGAGATCGAGTGGCTCGCCGACGGGCGGGGTTTCCTGGCCTGGCTCGAACAGGCGGGCGTCGTTCCCGCGGATGTCGCCCGGGCGATGGGGGCCGATGAGGTGCTGGGAGAGCTGGATGCCGTCGCGGCGCAGGCGCGAACCCTGCGCGAGTGGTTCCGCGGCTTCGTGCTCGCCCATGCCGGGCGTCCGATCACGCCCGGCGCTCTGGCGGACCTGGAACCTCTCAACCGCCTGCTTGAGCGCGACGAGGTCTATGGCGCGGTCGTCCCCTCGGACGTTGGCGGGCCGGCGCAAGACGGGCCGGACGCAGCCGAGCCGACCCCGGCCCTGCAACGGCGCTGGCTTCGGCGCTGGCGCACGCCCGACACGCTGCTGGCGCCGGTCGCCCAGGCCATGGCCGACCTGGTCTGCGAGGCCGACTTCACCCAGGTCAAGGCCTGCGAAGGCGCCGGCTGCACCCTGCTGTTCCTCGACACCAGCCATCGCCACGCGCGGCGATGGTGCAGCATGGCGGTGTGCGGCAACCGCGCCAAGCAGGCCAAGCACCGGACCCGCGTCAAGGCGGTCTCCGGGCATTGAGGGTCACGCCGCGGGGGGCGCCGAGGCGCTCGCCCCACCGCCCCGCAATAACTGATCTGTCAGGCCGGCAGCGGTTAGGCGCCCACGGTCGCGTCCGCCTCAGGGCGTGCGCCTGGCCTCGTACTTGCCGAACGGGCCGCCCACGTTGATCTTGCTCGCCGGGCCGCCGGCGTCGGTCACGAACTGCGCGGTGAGGCCGTTCTGCAGGATGAAGAATTCGGTGGCCGACTTGGCGAGCAGTTCGAAGGGCTGCGGCGACAGCTGCGGCACGTCGGCGTAGAGCCGCCCGTCCTTCACGCTGACGGTCAGCTGGGCGAGCCCCGGGATCGCGTAGACGCCGGCATAGCGAGCCAGGATCGCCGGATCGACGTCGACCACGGCGCGCTCCTCCGGCTGCAGGACCTTCCAGCCATAGGATCTGGCGACCGCGCGCACGATCTCCGGGACCAGATCGATCCCGGCGTCGCCGTTGGTCATGACCACGACGCCTTGGCCGGAGCCCGTGGTGAAGGCCTCCAGGTCGTTCTCAAACCCCTGGTCGTCGCCCCCGTGGCCGAACCGGCGGGTCCCCTGTTCGTTGACCAGGTGGACTCCCAGGCCCCAGTCGCCGAGCCCCGGCGTCAGCATCCGGCGCGCCATGGCCGGCGATAGCAGCCTGTGCGACCGGCCCGCCTGCGCCTTCTGGATCTCGATCGCCCAGCGCGCGAGATCGGAAGGCGTCGTCCAAAGGCCTGCCGCGGCCATCTCGGGATAGACGTTCCACTTCCCGGCCACCGGCTCGCCGTTGCGCCGGTAGCCGGTCGCGGCGCGGTCGTAGAGCGCCTCGGGCAAGGGCTGCTGATAGGTCGAATGGACCATGCCGGCGGGGGCCAGCACCTCCTTGCGCATCACCTCGGGGAAGCTCAGGCCGGTGGTCTCGGAGAGCAACAGCTGGGTGAGCACATAGCCGCCGCCGGAATAGGCCCAGGTCGAGCCGGGGACCGAGGTGACCACGACCGGCGCGCTGTTGGCGGGAGCCTCCCCCTTCAGGACCTGCACCGTGGTGGGCTTGGGCTCGTCGCGGCGATAGCCGTTGTAGCCGTGCACCGTCAGGCCGGCGGTGTGGCCGAGCAACCGGCGCAGCGTCACCTTCTCTCGCGCGGTGAAGGCGTTGTCCGGGACCTTCCAGGCCTTCAGCCGGACGTTGACGTCGCTGTCCAGGTCGAGCTTGCCGGCCTCGACGAGGCGCAACGCCGCGACAGCGGTCAGCGGCTTGCTGATCGACCCGGCCTGGAACAGGGTCTCCGGGGTCACGGGTCGGCCGCTGGCGACATCCGCCAGCCCATAGGCCTTAGCCCAGACGATGCGGCCGTGGTCGAAGAAGGCGATGCTGACGCCCGGGACGTGGGCCTGCGCCATCCGCGCCGCCAGGCTCTGGGCCGGGGTCGGGCGGCCCTTGACGATCACCTGCGGCAGCAAGCCGGACTCGATCGCCGCGATATGCGCCTGGTCAGCCGCGGTCAGCGCCGCGGCCGGAGCCGGCGCCATCAGCGAGGCGACGGCGGCCAGGGCGGCGGCGATCGCCCTCGCCCTGACGCCCGGCGTCCCTGAGTCCGTCGATCGCTGCATCTGGCCGCGCCCCCTGCTGTCCGCCAGCTCGGCATGACACCACGGACCGGCGGGCCTGTATTGGACGACTCGACAGCGGCGCGGCGGGCGCCTAGCGGCCGGTCGGCAGGTCCTTGAAGGCCACGTCCTTGTCGACGCGGATGTCGCCCGGCAGCCCCAGCACCCGCTCGGCGATGATGTTCTTCAGGATCTCGTCGGTGCCGCCGGCGATCCGCAGGCCCGGCGCGAACATCACCGAGGAGTGGAAGCCCGCGTGCAGCGGGGCCAGCTCCGGGTCGTTGATGATCCCGTACTGGTCCAGCATCTCGATCGCGCTGTTGCCCAGGTCCTGCATCATCAGCGCCGAGACGATCTTGCCGATGGAGCTTTCGGGGCCCGGCGTCTGGCCCCGCGAGAGCGCCGTCATGGTCCGGTTGCGGGTATGCTTCAGCCCCTCGGCCTGCACGTACCAGTCGGCCAGCTTCTCGCGCAGGGCCTGGTCCTTCAGCGCCGGGGCGCCGTCGAGGCCCGGGACGCCGCGCGCGGCCTCCATGAACTCGCGCCAGCCCGCGCCGGACGCCCCGCCCACCGCCAGCCGCTCGTTCATCAGGGTGACCAGGCTGACCTTCCAGCCGTCGTCGACAGCCCCCAGCCGCTGGCTGTCCTTCACCCGCACATCGGTGAAGAACACCTCGTTGAAGCCGGACCCGCCGGACATCTGGTGGATCGGCTTCACCTCGATCCCCGGGGCATGCATGTCGACCCAGAACATGGTCAGGCCCTTGTGCTTGGGCGCGTCGGGGTTGGTGCGGCAGACGACGATCCCGAAGTCCGAGAACTGCGCGCCGGTGGTCCACACCTTCTGGCCGGAGATCAGCCAGTCGCCGGAGCCGTCGCTCGCACGCACGGCCTTGGTCCGGGCCGCCGCCACGTCCGACCCGCCGGAGGGTTCGGAGAACAGCTGGCACCAGATCTCCTCGCCGCGCAGCGCCGGGCCCACGAAGCGGTCCTTGGTGGCCTGGTCGGCGAAGGTCGCCACGGTGGGCACGCACATGCCCAGCCCGATCTGGAACGGGTTGCCGGGCACCGGATGCCGCGCCTCCTCCTCGTTGAAGATCACCTGCTGGATGGGCGTGCCGCCCTGCCCGCCCCATTCCTTCGGCCAGGTGATCTGGGCGTAGCCCGCGGCCGCCTTCCGCGCCTGCCAGGCCTTGGACGCGGCCATCGCGCCGCCGCCCTCGCCGTCGTCCGGCGCCGCCCTCTTGGGGGCGTTGGCGTCGAGCCAGGCTTTGACCTCGGCGCGATAGGCGGCTTCCTCGGGGGTGTCGTTGAAGTCCATCGGGGTCGCTCCCTTAAGCCGCGTTGCGCCGTTCGAGGTGGCTGACCAGCCGTTCCTTCCAGACCCGGGGCGCGCCGGCCACCAGGCTGAGTTGCCGCGAGCGGCGGTAGTAGAGGTGGCAATCCATCTCCCAGGTGAAGCCGATGCCGCCATGGGTCTGGATGTTCTCCTTCGAGGCGAACCAGAAGGCCTCGGAGGCCGCGATCCGCGCCGCGCTGGCCGCGATCGGCATCTCGGGCGCGCCGGTGTTGAGCGCCCAGGCGCCGTAGTAGGCGTTGGAGCGGGCCAGCTCGTTCTTGACGTACATGTCGGCCAGCTTGTGCTTGATCGCCTGGTAGGAGGCGATCACCCGGCCGAAGGCGTAGCGCTCCAGGGCGTAGGCCTTGGCCATTTCCAGGCACCGGTCGGCCCCGCCGCACTGCTCGAAGGCCAGGAGGATCGCGGCGCGGTCGTTGATCTGCTCCAGCAGCGCGAAGCCCTCGCCGGCGTCGCCGAGCCGGATGACCGGCGCGTCCTTGAACGTCAGCTTGGCCGCGTCGCGGGTCGGATCCAGCGTCTTCAGCGCCTCGCGGGTCACGCCCTCGCCGTCCAGGTGGACCGAGAAGAGGCCGGGCTTGCCGCCCTCCTTGGCCAGCACCAGGGCCACATTGGCGATGTCGCCGTCGGCGACCGGCAGCTTCACCCCGTTGAGCCGGCCATCGGTGACGGTGGCCTTCAGCGTCGCCGCCGACAGCACCCCCGGCCCCTCCGAGGTCGCCACGGCGCCGATGATCTCGCCGGCCGCGACCCTCGGCAGCAGCCAGGCCTTCTGCTCCTCGTTTCCGGCCAGCATCACCGCCTCGGCCAGGAAATAGACCGTCGAGGCGAAGGGGATCGGCGCCACGGCCCGGCCCAGCTCCTCGGCGATCACGCAGAGTTCCAGGTGACCCAGTCCCAGGCCGCCGTGCTCCTCGGGGATCGCGGCGCCCAGCCAGCCCTGCTCGGCCACGGCCTTCCAAAGGGCGGCGTCATAGGCCTTGCCCTCGTCGTCCAGCACGCCGCGCACCCGCGCCGTCCCGCAATTGGCGTCGAGGAACTTGCGCGCCTCGGCCTTGAGGAATTTCTGGTCGTCCGAAAAATCGAAGTTCATGCGCCGCCGATCCCGCCCGTCGCCCGGGCTCGTGAGGTTTCCTTACGCGTCAACATACGCCCCGCGCCTGGGGTGGAAAGCGTGACCTCGCGTCAGGTCCCCGGAGGCTCGCGGATCAGCCGTCGCCGGGCGTGAAGATGCCGTGCTTCGAAACCCGCCCCACCAGGCGGCCGCCTTCCCACAATTCGGCCACCTGGCCGCGTTGCGCGTGACCTTCCGCCCGCGCGCCGGCGAGATGGTCGTCGGACGCCTCGAAGGCATGGCCAAGCTGCAGCCGGCCGTCCGCGCTCACAATATAGATGCGATAAGCCTTCACCCTATTTCGCCCCCCCAGGCGCGCGTCCGTCTTTTGTAAGGTCTTGCCGAACGCTGTCTGTCGCCTACCAGACCCGGAGCGGAAAATCCCATGGGAACAACGCTGTCGGGTCACGTGTTCGCCCGACCATGGATGTCGACAAACCGACGGCCGTGCAGATCCTGGTCGCCTGGCGCGACAACAAGTGGCTTGTCCTGCGCGACGCCGTCGAGGTGGGGGCCTATGCCTATCGGGCGCACGCCATGGGCATGGCGCGCACCCTGGCCGCCGAGGCCGCGGTCGCGGGCCGCGACTGCTACATGCTGGTGCGGGAACAGGATGGCCGGTGGGAGGAGCATCCCTGCCCGAAGGCCGGCCGGGACGACCGCGGCGCGGCCAGCGCCTGACGCCGTCGATCTGGGCCCCGTTCAAGCGTCTTGGCGGCGCAGGAGCCTACCGACCGTTGGCGCCGCTGGCGCGTGGGACTAGACCTCTTCGATGCGCACAGACACCCCCCAGCCGATCCGGCTCGCCGACTATCGGCCTCCCGCCTTCCTCGTGGACGAGGTCCATCTCACCTTCGACCTGAAGCCCGACGCCACCCGCGTGAAGGCCCGGCTCAGCGTTCGCCGCAACGGCGAGCACACCGACCCGTTGACGTTCAACGGCGAGCGGCTGAAGCCGATCTCCGTGGCCATCGACGGCCGCGTCCTGAGCGAGGACGAACGGACCATCGACGGCGAGTTCCTGGTCATCCCCGGCGCGCCCGACGCCTTCATCCTGGAAACCGAGGTCGAGATCGATCCCGAGGCCAACAAGGCGCTCGACGGCCTCTACATGTCCGCCGGCCGGTTCTGCACCCAGTGCGAGGCCGAGGGCTTCCGCAAGATCACCTTCTGGCCCGACCGGCCCGACGTGCTCTCCCGCTTCACCGTCCGGATCGAGGCCGACAAGGCCTATCCCCGCCTGCTGTCCAACGGCAACCTGCTGGAGAACGGCGACCTGCCGGGCGGCCGCCACTATGCGGTCTGGAACGACCCCTTCCCCAAGCCCTGCTACCTCTTCGCCCTGGTGGCCGGCGAGCTGGACGTGCTGGAAGACAGCCTCGTCACCATGTCCGGCCGCACCGTCGACCTGCGCATCTATGTCGACCCCGGCATGGCGCCGCGCGCCGCCTACGCTATGGACGCGCTCAAGCGGTCGATGAAATGGGACGAGGCGACGTTCGGCCGCGAGTACGACCTCGACCTCTTCATGATCGTCGCGGTGCGCGACTTCAACTTCGGGGCGATGGAGAACAAGGGGCTGAACATCTTCAACTCCTCGCTGCTGCTGGCCGACCCGGCGACGGCCACGGACATGGACTTCGAGCGCATCGAGAGCGTCGTGGCCCACGAGTATTTCCACAATTGGACCGGCGACCGGATCACCTGCCGCGACTGGTTCCAGCTGTGCCTGAAGGAGGGGCTGACCGTCTTCCGCGACCAGAGCTTCTCGGCCGACCAGCGCGGCCACGCCGTCCAGCGGATCAAGGACGTCAAGGCGCTCCGCGCGCGCCAGTTCGCCGAGGACCAGGGCCCGCTCGCCCATCCCGTGCGGCCCTCCAGCTACCTGAAGATCGACAACTTCTACACCGCGACCATCTACGAGAAGGGCGCGGAGGTGATCCGGATGCTGAAGACCCTGATCGGGCCCGACGCCTTCCGGGCCGGCATGGACCTCTATTTCGACCGCTGGGACGGCCACGCCACCACGGTCGAGGAATTCATCCGCTGCTTCGCCGAGGTCTCGAACAAGGATCTGACCGCCTTCTTCGCCTGGTACGAACAGGCCGGCACCCCCAACGTGACGGTGAAGAGCACCTACGACGAGGGCCGCCGCGAGCTCGAGCTGGAGTTCGTCCAGGAGACGGCGCCTACGCCTGGCCAGCCGGTGAAGGGGGCGCTGCCGATCCCGGTCACCGTCGGCCTGCTGGACGCCGAGGGCCGCACCCAGGCCTTCGTCCGCGACGGCCAGGCGGTGGACGAGACGGTGATCGTGCTGGATGGCGCCCGGACCCGGGTCACGTTGACCGGCGTCGACGAACGCCCAGTGGTCTCGGCGCTCCGCGGGTTCTCCGCGCCGGTGAAGCTGAGCTCCGACGCCGAGGCCCGCGACCGCTACATCCTGCTGGCCGGCGACCCCGACCTCTTCAACCGCTGGGAAGCCGGCCAGGAGCTGGCGCGCGCCCTGATCCTCGGCCGCGCCACCGGCCAGGCCGACGAGGTCGGCGAGGAACGCTACGCCGAGGCGGTCGGCCGCGCGCTCGCCGACCAGGCGGCCGACCCGGCCTTCAAGGCCCTGCTGCTCAACCTGCCGTCCGAGCCGGACCTGGCGCTGGCCATGGCGCCCGCCGACCCGGCGGCGATCCACGAGGCCCGCGAAGCGCTTCGCCTGCGCCTCGCCCTGCACCTGGACGAGGAGCTGAAGCGGCTGCACTCGGGCCTGCAGGCGGCCGGCGAGTTCTCGCCCGACGCCGCCGGCGCCGGGCGCCGGGCGCTGCGCAACGCCGCCCTGGACCTGATGGCCGCCAACCCGCGCTCGGAGGTGGGCGAACTGGCCCATGGCCACTACCAGGCCGCCGCCAACATGACCGACGCCATCGGCGGGCTGGCGGCGCTCAACCTGATCGGCGGCGCGCTCTACGACCAGGCGCTCAGCAACTTCTACGAACGCTGGAAGGACGAGCCCCTGGTCATCGACAAATGGTTCGCCGTCCAGGCGCGCGATCCCGACGAGGGCGCGCTCGGCCGCGTCCTGGCGCTCACCGCCCATCCGGCGTTCGACGCCAAGAACCCCAACCGGCTGCGGGCGCTGGTGCAGACCTTCGCCAGCTTCAACCCCGTGCGGTTCCACGACCCGAGCGGGGCCGGCTACCGCTTCCTGGCCGACCAGATCCTCGCCACCGACGGCTTCAACCCGATGACCGCCGCGCGCCTGGTCGAGCCGCTGGGCGGCTGGCGGCGCTACAGGCCGGAGCTCGGCGCGCTGATGAAGGGCGAGCTGGCGCGCATCCTCGAGGCGCCAGGCCTCTCCAAGAACGTCTTCGAGCTGGTCAGCCGCGCGCTCGCAGAAGACGCGCCGTCTTAACCTCAAGCGAGACATTTCGCCGCTTTATGGCGGTGACGGTGTTTACTCTTCGCGCGTAGACTCGCGCGCGATCGGGGTGATTTGCCTTGTAGCGGGGAGCTTGCGAGCCTTGGCGGCACGCGACAGTGAAAGCGCGGCCAGATCGCCGGCGCAGGATCGGTCGGCCGATCCTGCGCTTGCGAAGGCGCCGACCCATCGCTTTGCGCGGGTGGCGATCCTGGCCGCCCTGCTGCTGCTCGCCCTCTACACCGCCATCGCCGTGCTGCGGTTGCGGCACGGTCCGGCCAGCGCGGCCGAGGAGATCGCCGCCCTGGTCGTGCCCCTGGTGGTGTCCTTCGCCCTGGGGGGCCTGCTGTTCTTCGAGTCGCGTCGGGTGGAGCGCGCGCACGCGGCGTACACCGACAGCAAGCAGCGTTTCCGCCTGGCCGTCGAGGCCGCCCGCTGCGGCATCTGGGAGTGGGACCTGGCGGCCGACAAGATCTTCATGTCCGACGTGACCGCGGCCCTGTTCGGCTGGCGCGGCGGCGTGGTGGACGGCCAGCAGGTGCTCGAGCGCGTCTCCGAGGGCCACCGCGACGGCCTGCGCGAGGCGCTGGCCACCGCGGCGGTCTATGGCGGCTTCGACGTCTCCTTCCGCGTGCCCAGCCTGACCGGCGGCCGGCCGGTCTGGATCGACGCCCGCGGCCAGGGGTTCGGCAAGAGTCCCGAAGGCGGCTATGCGCGGATCATCGGCGTCGCGCTCGACGTCACCGAGGAGCGCCTGGCCCAGGCCCGCGCCCAGGCCGCCGAGACCCGCCTGCGCGACGCCATCGAGAGCGTCTCGGAGGCCTTCGTGCTCTGGGACAAGCAGGGCCGGCTGCTGATGTGCAACCGCAACTACCGCAGCTTCTTCCGCCTGGAGCCCCAGGTGCTGAAGCCCGGCGTGGCGCGCGAAGAGGTGGAGACCCAGGCCCGGCTCGCCATACGTCAGGAATTCCCGGCGCTCGGCGGCCGCAAGGGCGTGCGCGAGGCCGAGCTGGTGGACGGCCGCTGGGTGCAGATCTCCGAGCGCACCACCGCCGAGGGGGGCCTGGTGGTCACCGCCGCCGACATCACCGCGCTGAAGGCCCAGGAGGAGGCCCGCCGGGTCAACGAGGACGAACTGCGCCGCGCCGTCGTCAACCTGGAGCGCAGCCAGGAGCAGCTCTCCGAACTGGCCCGCAAGTACGAGAACGAGAAGGTCCGCGCCGAAGGCGCCAACCAGGCCAAGAGCGAGTTCCTGGCCAACATGAGCCACGAGCTGCGCACGCCGCTGAACGCCATCAACGGCTTCTCCGAGATCATGGTCGCCGAGATGTACGGGCCGCTGGGCGACCCGCGCTACCGCGACTACTCGCGCGACATCCTGAACTCCGGCCAGCACCTCCTGGCGCTGATCAACGACATCCTGGACATGTCGAAGATCGAGGCCGGCAAGATGAACCTGCGCTTCGAGCCGCTGGCGCTGGGCGAGGTGGCCGAGGACGCGCTGCGGCTGGTGCGCAACCGGGCCGAGGCGGCGGGGCTGGCGCTGCGGCTGGACTTCGGCGAGCTGCCCGATGTCGAGGCCGACTACCGGGCGATCAAGCAGGTGCTGCTGAACCTGCTCTCCAACGCCATCAAGTTCACGCCCCGCGGCGGGGTGATCACCATCCGCGCCGAGCGGCGCGAGGACCCGCTGGGCGAGCGGGTGCGGGTGACGGTGCACGACACCGGCATCGGCATCCCGCCCGAGGACCTGGCGCGGCTGGCGCGGCCGTTCGAGCAGGTCGAGGGCCAGCACACCAAGACCCAGCAGGGCTCGGGCCTGGGCCTGGCGCTGACCAAGTCGCT
>Ga0105240_10004165_pt1 | contig 22165 bp, 19 predicted proteins | sample KBSC54metaG_FD_80426 | JGI IMG/M metagenome (GOLD analysis project Ga0105240, IMG submission 80426) | Corn rhizosphere microbial communities from Kellogg Biological Station, Michigan, USA - KBS C5-4 metaG | ecosystem: Host-associated > Plants > Roots > Rhizosphere > Soil | place: Michigan, USA... | reverse complement strand
TCTCCCACATCGCGCCGCTTTCGGCCAGCCAATAATTCATCTGCAAGTTGATATTGGTGGTCCACTTGCTGCCCCAGGGAGGAAGCAGCCGTTCATTCCAGATGCCCTGCAAATTGGCCGGCTGTCCGCCGGGTCGGGACGATGCGATCAGCAGATAGCGTCCGAAGTGAAAATAAAGAGCCGCCAGAGCCGGATCGTCGGTCGTCTTCGCGGCAGCGATGCGGATATCGGTCGGATAATCCGCCTTGGTATCCTCTCCAAGCTTAAGATCGACCCGGCGGAAAATCGCCTGATGATCGGCGACATGGCGCGCGCGCAATTCTCCGTAAGATTTGGTTATTGACCGATCCATAAACAGCTGCGCCCGGCCCAGTGCGTCGCCTTCGATGTCCTTATAGGTACGAAAACTGGTGCCGCCGCTTAACAGGATGGTTATGGCATCCGCATCCTGTACCCTGATGGCGCCATTTTCCGCCGTCACACGTCCCTTGTCCGCTACAACCTTTGCGATGGCTGCGTAACGCAAGCCCGGCTCTTTCCAGGACCCGGACCAGGAATTTGCGGGGTTGTCGCGGGGCTGAATTTGGCCGGTAAGACGAAGTCCATCCTGCCCCACGCTTTCCATTATCGCTTTGGGCTGAAGCGAATCCAGACGGATAGTCACATTCTGCTTGCCGGGCCGGTCTGCAGTCAGGCGGATCGCCAGAATTTGATCCGGGTGCGATACGATGACCTCGCGGCGAAAGCCTGCTCCATTGGAGTCATAGGTGACGGCGGCGACAGCCTCATCCAGTGACAGGCTGCGGCGATATCCGGTTCCCACGCCCTCTCCTTCGAAGGTCAGCCGAAGATCGCAGAAGGGCTGGTAGGGCATCAACAGGGCCGGCAGCCCCATCATCTCCCCGCTCAACTTTTCGGCTTCCGCGACGCGGCCCGCAAAGATGAGTTCTCGAAGTTGCGCGAGATGTCCGTGGGCATCGGGATTGGCGTAGTCATGAACGCCCCCGCCCCACAGGCTTGCCTCATTTATTTGAATACGTTCTTCGCCAAGGCCGCCGAACACCATCGCGCCCAGCCGCCCGTTTCCGACGGGCAAGGCCTCGGTCCACTGGGTTGCAGCCTGACGATACCAAAGCGTCAGGGGATGGCTCGCCTGCCCGCTTTGCGCCATTGCGGGCGTCGCCACAATGGCCGCCCCACCCTGGAGGAAATCTCGACGCGTTGCTTTCATCTGACAGATTCCTCGGCCCGTGAAAGGCCGGCACGTTTACCGCAGCTTCGCCATCCTGTCCAAATCGCAGGACCGGCGACGAGAAACATCCAGGTCATTGCGGCAGCGCAGCAGTCCCTGTCACCGTAAGCTTTCTTCCCACAGTCGCCGCGCCGGTGTCCGGCTGGCCTTCGCCAATGGTAATCCGATAGGTACCGGGCGCTACGACACGATCGCCCGCCACCGTCACGCTCGACAAATCGCGAGAGCTCAAGTCGAAATGGATCGTGCGGCTTTCGCCGGCCTGAAGAGCGATGCGGGATATTCCGCGCAAAGCACGCAAAGGCTGGCCGGCCGCGCCGGGGAAGCCAAGATATAGCTGTGGCACCGCTTCGCCATAGCGTGGGCCGGTATTCCTTACGGTCACGTCGATACCCAGTTGATCGCCGGCCTTCAGTGACGGCGCCATTTTCAACCCGCTATAGGCAAAGCGGGTATAGCTCAGGCCATGACCAAAGGGATAAAGCGGCTTTCCCGTGAAATAGCGATAGGTACGGTTGGCCATGGCGTAATCTTCAAAAGCCGGCAACTGGTCCGTACCGGTATAAAAAGTCACCGGCAGATGACCCGACGGATTATTGTCGCCCGCCAGTGTCTGACCGATGGCGGTGCCGCCTTCTTCCCCCGAATACCAGGCATCCAAGATGGCATCGGCATTGCTCGCCGCCCAGTTTACGCTGAGCGCCGAACCGTTCATCAACACAACCGCCATCTTCCTGCCCGTGGCTTTCACCGCCTTGAGCAGGTCCTCCTCATCCTTGGGCAAATCCAGGCTGGTGCGGTCACCGCCCTTGAAACCCGGCAGGCTGACATTCATTTCCTCCCCTTCCAGCTGGGAGGTGATACCGACCACCGCGATCACCACATCCGCGTCCTTTGCTGCATTCACCGCATCCGCTTGAGGAGCGGGAATGACATGCCGCCAGACCAAACGTACCGGCGTGCCGATGCTGGGTGTCTGCTCGATGCGTAAAACATAGCTGTGTCCCTTCTCCAGGGGCATCTCGATGGTCTTGGGACCGCGCTGGGTGTCCTGATCGACCGTGTTGTCGACGATCAGCTTGTCGTCCAGCCATAATTTGGTGCTGGGCGTGCCCATTCCGATCTCGTACGTGCCGCTCTGGTCCGGTGTCATGGTGCCGGTGAAGCGGGATGACTTGGCGCCATGCGCCTCGATGGCCCGCGCGAGACCCGACCCTCGAATGGCGAAGTCCAGCCGGGCATAAACTTTGGTGAGCAATGGCGGGCCCGACAAATCGCCGGAGGCGAAATATTCTGCTTTCACCCCTGGCTGGCCTTCCGGTGTCTTCAGAGCCGCGGCCGGCACTGCGTCCGCCAGACGCAGAAAATTCGTTCCCGGCTGGTACGTCACCTGGCTTTGTGGAAAGGCAGCTCGAATGCCGTCCAAAGCCGTCACGGCATGGCTGGGCTGGCCATTATAGTTGCCGAGCAGCACAGGCACCTGATCGGCCAACGGGCCGACGACCAGGATTCGCTTCACGGACCTTTTCAACGGCAGCAGCCCATTATTTTTCAGCAGCACCATGCTCTCGCGCGCGGCGCGCAGCGCCAGCGCCCGGTGCACGGGAGAATCCATTTCGCTGTCCGGGATTTTGAAATAGGGCGAAGCTTCGGGCGGGTCGAACATCCCCATGCGGATGCGTGCAGCGAAGAGCCGCGTCAGCGACTGGTCCATGACAGACTGCGGCACCAGGCCCAGCGATACGGCATCGGAATAGGCCTTGGCGCCGGCCACCGGACCCTCGCCGAAATCGGCGCAATCAGTGTCCACACCATGCTTCAGCGACACCGCCGCCGCTTCAGGCAGGCTTTTTGTAAAATGATGGCCTTCATAGATGTCCCGGATGGCGGCGCAATCGGAGGTGACATAGCCTTTGAAATTCCAGGCGTTGCGCAGCAGGTCGGTCAGCAGGAAATCATTGGCGCAGGCGGGCTGGCCGTTGACGCGATTATAGGCGCACATCAACGAGCCGGCCTTGCCGTCCACAATGGCTGCGCGGAATGCCGGCGTATAAGTGTCGATCTGATCGTGCTTGCTGACAGCAACGTCCATCGCATGGCGGGTCGGCTCCGGCCCGGAATGCACGGCGAAATGCTTCGGCGTGGCGATGGTCCGAGGATGTTCCGGATCGTCACCTTGCATCCCTGTAATGAAGGCGACGCCGAATTGCGCGGTCAGGAAAGGGTCCTCGCCATAGGTCTCCTGGCCCCGGCCCCAACGCGGATCGCGGAAGATGTTGATATTGGGGGACCAGAAATCGAGCCCGGCATAAAGACCCTCGCGCCGCTCGCGGTTGTAGCGAACGCGTGCCTCGGTCGAGATCGCTACCGCCATCTCATGCACCAGCCCCGGATCGAACGTGGCAGCAAGGCCCACCGGCTCGGGGAAGACAGTTGTCGCGCCCGGAATCGCCACGCCATGCAGCGCCTCACTCCACCAATTGTAAGCCGGCACGCCCAGGCGCGGGATGGCGGCAGCCCGGTTGACCAGCTGCTTGCTCTTTTCTTCCAGAGACATCTGAGAAACCAGCGCTTCCGCGCGCTGTTCGACCGGCAAGCTGATATTGAACCAGGGCGCGTCCGGCGGAGGATTCAGCGGCACCGCGGGCAAAGTGCCGGGCTGCGCCAATGCCTCAAGCGGAATGAACAAAAGCCCGAGAAAGACGGCACTGACGCGCTGCAGCATGGTTTCCCCTCGTCTTCGTTTCCGCTCTGCGCAATCGCCTCGGCTACTATCACGCGCTGTATACAGAACGCTCGCGCGGTGCGGGCAAGCAACATCCTACGCGAATCCTTTTCTCAGACAAATGCTTTCTCGGTCGTGCATCCGCTGCTAGCCTGCGCAAAAATATCGGGGAGATGAAATCATGGATCAGGACAGCGCTTCCTTCCGCCGCCGCACCATGCTTGGACTTTCGGCAGCCGCGGGTGCCGCGCTGGCCAATCCGGCGCGGGCTGCGGATGGCACAAAGATCGGTTCGCATCAGGATCCGGGCAATTGCAGCACGCCTCGCTCGGCGATCGCCAATACCCAATATGGCAAGGTGCGCGGCTATCTGGACGGCGGCGTTTTCACTTTCAAAGGCGTGCCTTACGGCCAGGATACCGGCGGTGCCAATCGCTGGTTGCCGGCCAAACCCCCGACGCCATGGACCGACGAACGCCACACCCTGATCTATGGCGCCAATTGCCCGCAAACCCTGCACGACTTCAGGGCGATCCAGACATCATTCCTGTTCGACTGGGATGACGGCTATCTCGGCGAGGACATGCTCAAACTGAATATCTGGACCTCTGCTCTGACCGGCAAGCGGCCGGTCATGGTCTATTTCCATGGTGGTGGTTTTTCGTTCGGCTCCGCCTATGAATTGCCCTCACATGACGGGGCCCAGATGGCACGGCATCACGATGTGGTGCAGGTCTCGGTCAATCACCGTTTGAATGCGCTGGGCTTCCTGGACGTGTCGGAGATCGGCGGTCCCGACTATGCCCAATCCGCCAATGTCGGCATGACGGATCTGGTGGCCGCGCTGCGGTGGATTCGCGACAATATTGCCAACTTCGGCGGCGATCCCGACCGGGTGATGATTTATGGCCAATCGGGCGGCGGGTCCAAGGTCACCTGCCTGATGGGCATGCCGTCAGCCAAGGGACTGTTTCATCGTGCTGCGGTACAATCGGGCGGCGGCGGCAATTTCGCCGATGCCGATCAGTCGCGGGCGCTGGCGCGCCAGCTGATGGTCGAATTGGGATTGAAGCCGAACGACATCACCGCGCTGCAACAAATGGAATGGTCAAAGCTCTATGCGGCTGGCCAGGCAGCGATCGCCAAGGTGAATGCCGGATTGCCGCAAGGCCCCTTCTTTCCGCCGAGCTCGGTGCGGCGTGCCGGCTGGGCCCCGACAATGGACGGTCATGTCGTGCCTGTACGGCCTTTCTTCGATGCGGCCCCGGAAATCTCGAAGGACATACCCGTCATCATCGGCTCGGTGAGTGAAGAAGGTTACAGCTATCGTTCCAACCCCAGCGAAGCGGAATGGCGCGCCACGCTCGGCAAAAGCTATGGCGAGGACAAGGCTGCCCGGCTGGTCGATGCGATGAAAGCCGCCAATCCAACCAAGAGTGTAAGAACACTTTCCTACGGCGTTTCGGGCCTGGCCCAGCGCAACAATGTCGCGCGCATGGCGGGGCTGAAGCACGCCGCGGGAGGGGCGCCGGTGTATCAGTATTGGTTCACCTGGCAGTCACCTCAGCTGGATGGCGTGGCGGGCGCCTGGCACACATCCGAACTGGCTTTCTGCTTCGACAACACCAAACGCTGCGAGCAAGGCACCGGCAATACACCGGAAGCGCAAGCCCTGGCGAAGAAGATGGCGACCGCTTGGGCCAACTTCGCCGCGACGGGCAATCCCAGTCAGCCGGGGCTTGCCTGGGCCCCCTCAGATCCCACAAATGTGCAGACGATGGTTTTCGACAATCAGTGCAGGATGAGCAATGATCCGCACGGATCGGTCCGAAAAATACTCTCCTGATCGCGCGATTCAGCTGACGAAGAAAAACGGGAGCGGATGAATGCAGAGCTTCTGGAAAAAAGCGGGCAGCGTCACCCTGGCGGCCATGATCCTGCTGGGCGCCGCATGTTCGATAGCTGGCTTTGACCGGGCCAGAGCGCAAGGTTCGGTACCGGTCAAGAAGATCGTCTTCTGGGCGGGACCGAAAGAGCACGGCATTCCCGGCCGGCACGAATATGAGCGGGACCTGACCGAACTGGCCTGGCAGCTTGAACACGCCACCAATCTGCGCGGCGTGAGTACGGTGGTCAAAGTCGTCACCAAGCCGCCCAGGGACATCAGCGAGCTGGAAGACGCAGATGCCCTGGTGATCTTCGGCAATGGGGCATGGCTCAAGAGAGAGACAGGCATCCTTTTCCCGCAGGATCAGGATACCGACGGACGCACCTATGACGCGGAGCATACCGAGTGGCTGAACAAGCTTGATGCGCTGATCAAGCGGCGGAAGATGGGATTGGCGATCTTCCACTACACCATGTGGGTGGACAACTGGGTCGGCAAGCGCTTCCTGATGGACTGGTTCGGCGGCAACTGGCTGCCCTATTCCTCGCATAATCCAGTCGACACCTGGACGGTGTCGCCGCTGCCGGTGCGTCATCCCATCCTCAATGGCGTCCAGCCCTGGACCTACCGGGACGAAATGTTCTCGCGTTATTTCCTCTATCACGATCCGCGGCGCACCGAGTTGTTGCAAGCCATGCCCGCCACCGTGAGCAATGGCGGCCCCGATCCGGTGTCCTGGATTTTCAACCGGCCCGATGGCGGGCGGTCTTTCGTGTGGGGCGGCTCCGACTTTCACGACAACATGCACAATGTGGCGGCCTACCGGAAATACCTGCTGAATGGCATCGCCTGGATCGCCGGTCTCGAAGTGCCTGCAGAGGGGATCAACGCGCCGGCGCCGCCCGCAGATGATCCGCCAATTCCGCCCCCTCCACCCGGGCGTGGCGGACCTGGGCCCGGACCCGCACGAGGTCCGGCCACACCGCCCCTTTAGGGCGCTGACACTGCCTCAAACACCCGCACATGTGCGGCAGCTGAAAACTGCGTCTGCTTGCGATTTTTGACGGTTCATCAGCGCATGAGCTATGCAGGCTCTGGCCAAACGCGTCCGTTCGCTGGAATGGCGCGGGGCCAGTCGCTCTCCTGGAAACGGCACGAATATGAGCCAGAATGATCAGATGACACTGACGTTTCGTTGCCCGGCGGAACTGGAAGGCGTGATACCGCCGCCGGTGCCTGCGGCACAGGCCCTGCCGGACTGGCTGAAAGCCATGCCCGCACAGGCTTTCAACGCGCTGAACCAGCAGGAAACCCCGACGGTCAAGCGCTGCCCACCTTTCATAGATGCGATGACGGCGGGCTTCCTGCTGCCGCTGATCTGCGACCTCAGGGTGGAGAATGGCGAATTCACCTGGGACAACGACCTGCCCCCCGGCGGAACGGTCGGGTTCATGCGGTCGCCCGTCGGTTTCCATGAATCCAGTCAGGTGGCCGGCACGCCGCTGTTCGATGGCGACCGCCTCCTGATCAAGTTCCACAATCTCTGGACCATCGAGGCGCCGGAAGGATACGCCTTGTTTTTCACCCATCCGGTCAACCGTTTCGATTTGCCCTTCACCACCTTATCGGGGCTGGTGGATTGCGATCGCTACTGTGACAACTGGATCCATTTCCCGGCGCACTGGCACGACATGAATTTCAGCGGCGTGCTGCCACGCGGCACGCCGGTCGCACAATGCATACCGGTGAAGCGGGAAAAATGGGTGGCGCGGACGGCGACCTTCACCGCCGAAGATACAAAACGCGTCCATGACCTTTCGACCGAGACGGCCCGCGAGCAGGGCGTATACCGGCGACGCTTTCGCGCCTGAGACCTCAAGCCTGGCGCAGGAAATTCATCGCGGCGCCGTGGCGCAGGAAAAGCCGTCCATGCGAAGCCAAAGCCAGCGCCGCTATGGCATGCCCGGCCAGCTGGGGCGCAGCGCTCACCGCCATACGCAGGTCGGCCTCGCCCGCGTCCCGCTCTCCCATTTCCAGGCGACAGGAACCGAGATTCTTTCGCGCTGCGGCGTCGCCAGGATTTGCCGCCAGCACGCGCCGATAAACATCGGCGGCGGCGGCATAGTCACCGTCCAGATAGTGCACCTGTCCCAGTGTCGAGAGCAGGAACGGATGCTGCGGCACTGCCGCCAGCGCCCGCAACAGCACCGCGCGCGCCGCGGCCCGGTCATTGATCTTGAGGTACTGAAGCGCAAGTTCGTTCTGCAGCTCCCATGCACCGGGGAACAGCGCGAGCCCCTGCTCCAGGGCCGCAATAGCGTCGGCATACCCGCCGATGTCGGAACTGTAGCGGGCGTACATTATGAAGCAGGGCAGAAAGGCGGGCCGCCGCGCCATGGTCCGGCGCAGTTGTGCCAGCGCCTCATCACGGCGCCCGGTCGCGACCAGTGCGTCGGCGAATTGGGTTTCCACCGCGGAATCGTTGCCACGCTGCGCCGCTTGCTCGAGCACGGGGATGGCTTCGGCCACGCGGTTCTGCAGCATCATGGCGCGGCCCAGAATGCCGGCGGCCACCGGATGATGGGGCGCGAATTTGAGCACATCCGCCGCAATCCGCTCTGCCTCATCCGGACGCTGCGCCCGCAGGGCAAGGACCGCGGCCTGCAGCGCCCTCTCGGCCTGACCGGGCGGCGCATCGAAGGGAGGTGTTGGTCTTCCGGTCATGCTCAATCCTGAGACAGTTGCGCCTTGAGCTGCTGTTCCAACCGATCGCGGAATAGCTTGGGCAATTTCGCTTTCAACGGCCCGAACTGGGCACGTGCAGTCTTCATCCGCTGCTGCATGTCCGCGAGCGTCTCTGGATGGAGCCCGGCCACGCTGTAGCTTTCCGAAATATCCTTGCTGACGTCGAACAGCTGCGGATAGCCCTTGTCTTCCGTCGAAGCCAGTGAGCCATGATAATGGGAACGCGTGGCATACTTCCATCGCTGGGTACGGACTGCCACCACTTCCTCGTCATTGAACAGAAGCAGCTGATCGTGCGGCGACGCGGCTCCCCGCCTCAGAACTGCCGAAATGTCCCGGCCATCCAGCTCGACACCGGCCGGACCAGGAATATCCGCCATCGCACAGAAGGTTGGCAGGAAATCAATTCCCATCGCGATAGAGCTGGTACGTTGCCCGGCTTTGATGACACCGGGCTGGCGGGCGATGCACGGAACACGATACCCGCCATCATAGGCCGCGCCGCCCTTGCGATCGCGCAGGCCGCCGGTCGAGCCTTCATACCAAGGACCGTTATCGGAGGTAAAAATCATCAGTGTGTCGCGATCAATGCCCAACTTCTTCAAATGATCCATCAGGCGCCCGACAATCGCGTCGATTTCCACCACCGTGTCGGCGTAGGCGCCTTGCATGGTCTTGTCACGAAACTTGGCATCAGGATAGTTCGGCAAATGCGGCGCGCTCAGCGCCAATTCGACGAAGAATGGCCGGTCTGCGTGATCGGTGATGAATTTTTCGGCGGCAGCATAGAAACGCTGCTGCAGTTGATCCTCAATGACGGCTTCTCGCGTCGGCTCCCGATCCCGGCCATTGTCCGTGTACAGCGCCAAAGGCGTCATATCGTGGCTGTATTGCAGGCCAAAGAATTGATCAAAACCGTGATGGGTCGGCCACCAGGTGGGGCCCGTATGACCCAGGTGCCATTTGCCAAAAAGCGCGCTGACATAGCCCCCAGGTTTGAGAGCCTGCGGAATTGTCACCTCGGAAAGGGGCAACCGCCGATCGTCATTTGGCAAAATCACGCTATAGGCTAGTCCGGTGCGGATCGCATAGCGGCCCGTCAGCAAGCCGGCGCGCGATGGTGTGCAGATATTCTGCGGCGCGTAGTAGTCCGTCAGAACGCTCCCTTCCGCCGCCATTCTGTTGATATTCGGTGTATGGATGGCCTTTCCGCCATCGGGCTCAATGTCCCCCCAGCCCAAGTCATCGCAGAGGACGATGATGAAATTGGGTTTTCGCCGGTTTTGCGCGATGCCTTCCCCTTGGATGGTTAAAGCGGCAACGGTCGCCGCAGTACTCCCCAGAAATTGCCGGCGCTTCATCCTTCGACCTTTCTCGGCAAACCATACATGTCCGACAAACCTGATAGCTATAAGCTGACACAATCAGCTGCGATTAGGCAGTGCCGCGCCGGCGCCACTGCGTGTATCGCCCCAAAACCGAAGTTTTTTGCTTTTTCGGGATACCCACGAACACCGCTGAACATTCGCGCATATTAAGTAATTGAAGTGGCTTAACGATCTTGGATGTGCACGAGCCTCGGCGAACTGCGACGAACTTGCGTTGGTGGGCCCCGCGCCGCGGTGAGGCGGAAAAGAAATCGCCAGCAGACGATTTCCCGCCGAACGCGCAGCGAAACAACCCTGACGGGCCCGCCATGAGCGAACATCCCAGAACACAGTCTGGCGCTTGTTTCCTGCCGCGGCCGGGCTCAAGTCGCTGGCGCGCGCCCGGCCTTGGCATTCAATGGGCGCGCACAGCGCGCGCATTGAATGGTGGGCCCGGCAGCAACCACATTGGGATAATACCGGCGTTATTTCAACAACTTACCAAACGTTCCGTTCGAGATACCAACACTAGTACCAACAGCATTGAGCAGCATTGATTTGGTGGTCCCACCTGCAGGCTGTAGGCGCGAAGGCAAGATCGGTTCATTTATCGTTTTCTTTTGCGGCTCGATAGCCGCTTTTCATTGGCACGCATGATTGTTCTATAGCGGCGAACGACCGATTCCAGGGAGCCCCCGACGGCCAAAGTCGTCGCGGCTTCTGCCGACGCTATTATCTTTTCGCTGACCATCCTCTGCGCCTCGTGCCGGGCGGCCGGACCACCTGCAGCGAGCTTCATCACCCGTAACGCAATGACCCGCTGGGCCTCAAATGTGGCCGCGGCGACGTCATTGGAAAATTTCCACCACATTTTGCGTTACCCTCGTTCGGTTAGCAGGAACACGCTGTCCCGTCCGATGTTCCAGAATAGAGCCGACGGTGGTCCCCCAAATTCAAATATCGGTGACTCCGGTCAGTTATGGCGCTGCCGGCGCCTTTTGCCTTTCAACGTCGCAGCTACGCCCTCCTTAGCTCTTTTGGGAAGCAGCGTCATCGCCAGGATAAATAGGGACAGGGTGAAGCAGACACCATTTGAAATCACAAGCGGCCATTGGCGCTGCAATATCCCAAAGGCCAGCCAGAGTGCGAACGCCGCCACCGTAAGCAAATACATGCCGACCGATATATCTTTAGTCTCACGAGTTCGAATGATTTTCCATGCTTGGGGCACGAAGCTCGCCATAGAAGCCGAGGCGGCGAGGTATCCCAATGCAACACCGTAGCTCATGCAGCGCCGCCAACCGGTCTATCCTGTGTAGAACGCATTCAGTTTCTAGGTGCCATCTGGCATGAATAGCCTGAGGACAAATGCACAAAGAAGAAGACACGTTCCAAAGATCATGATTCGAAGCCCTGCCCTGGGCCGCGCCCTTGCCAAGAAGATGCAGGGATGGATCCGCTACCGCTTTTCGCAGCCCGCGCGTTTCCCCCGACGAAGTGAACGCCAAAGATCGCGGTGCCGGCAAAAAGGATAATGATTCCGGCAAAGCGCAAAACCATGATCAGAATCCAGATGAGATGGACTAGCAGGGTCATGGATTGCCTTGTTGGAGACTTGAGCGAAGAGGTTGTGGCCTACAGTGAACGCCTGGATCGACCTTTAAGGGCCACCGACCAGGCGTAAAGTGGCGTACCTCCGACACATATGAACTATCGGCAATTCGAAGCGTTGCCGAATTGATGATTATGCCTGACGAGCAATTTTCACCCGCAGAAATGGCCTCTTTGCGCGAGATCGCAAAGGGGGTGTTTCAGCGGTTTGTTCCAGTAGAACACGCGCGGCGGCTTCTCGCGGCAAAGTTGATCTATGTGTTACTTGGGGAACTGAGAATTACTACGCAAGGTCGTAAATTGATCAATGGTCCGGCAAGCGCATCTTAGGCGGGAAGCGTGGGTTGGACGCTGGAACTAAGTTCCGCGTGGATGCTTTACAATCCAACCCACCCACCATCCACGGAGATTTCACATGAGCATCAAGGGTCAGATCAAGGAAGCCGCCGGCTTTGCCAAAGAAGAGGCGTATGAGCATGGCAAAACCCCGGAAAGCAAGCAGAAGGCCCAGGAAGGCCGCAATCTGCGCAACGAAGGCAGAGTTGAGGACGGTAAGGCGCCGAAGACCACAACGCCTGGCACCGACCATTAAAGTTTCGCCTTACTGTGGAAACGCCGCTCGCTTTGCGGGCGGCGTTTCGTTTTACGATCACACCCTTTTGGCCACCGCCTGACATCGCGAAGTCGAATGCCCTCTTTCCTCGAACTTGCCCCTCATAAGAATTTGCGGACTGGACGCTCGGTCTGGAGCGCTCAAAAGCACATCTCTATTCCGGTACGACCACTGCGCTCTTCACTGCGAGCCGAGGTCGTTATCGTGGGCGCGGGCATTTCTGGTGCCTTCATGGCGCATGCGCTTTCGCACTTCTCATCAGATATTTTGGTTCTCGATCGCCGCGAGCCTGGCCTTGGAAGCACGCACGCTTCCACAGCAATGCTGCAGTATGAAATAGACACCCCTTTAATCCGCTTGGCCGAACAACGTGGCTTCTTAAGCGCGAAACGCGCCTGGTTGCGATCCTATCGAACAACCCAGGATTTGATCCGATTGGTCCGCCACGAAGGAATTTCCTGCGGCCTGGAAGAGCGTGCTTCCCTATATCTTTGCGGCGACGAGCTTGGGTCCCGGGCCATGGCGCATGAGGCCCGCGCGCGCAACCGTATTGGGATCGATTGTCAGCTGCTTTCTGCAAGAGACTTGCATACCCGTTTTGGCATTGACCGAAACGGCGCAATTCTCAGCGAGGGCGCTGCTGTAGCCGATCCCGTCGCTTTGTCGCGGGGCCTGTTGCAGCTCGCTCGCAAGCGAGGCGCACGCGTGCTAAGCCCCGCGGACGTTCATGAGGTGATGGCCGCACATCATGGTGTCGTTTTGGACGCCGGCAATCATTTCATTGAAGCCAAACAGGTGTTCTTCTGCACAGGCTATGAAACCATGAAGGGCCTGCCGGTCCAGAACACGCGTATTACGTCCAGTTGGGCGGCCTCAACGCGACCACACGCGCGTTATCCATCTTGGTTGGATAAGACACTTCTCTGGGAAGCTGCGTCTCCTTACCTCTATGCAAGGACAAGCCCGGATGGACGCCTGATCGTGGGCGGCGAAGACGCCGATCTTGATAGTCCCAGCTATCGCGCCAAAACGCTTGATCTCAAGGCGCGGCGTTTGAAGCAAAAGATCGAAAAACTTCTCCCGGACTTTGATGTGGAATGGTCTCACATTTGGGCGGGAGCGTTTGGTGAAAGTGGAGATGGCTTGCCCATCATCGGGCCGGTGCCGGGAATGCCGCGCTGCTTTATGGTGATGGGATTTGGCGGTAACGGCACGATCTATTCTCTGATCGCAGCCCAAATGGCACCGGCATTTCTCAAGGGACGAAAAGCCGTCGATGCCGATCTATTTGCGTTCCGCTAACGGTTCGAGGGCTATTTGCCCCGGCGGGCCAGTTCCTGATCTTCGGCCGTACGCTTTTCGAATGGAATGGCGTTGCCCTGGCTATCCTGTTCTAAGCCGGGCGGCGCCGATGGTTGCGGCGCCATCTTGGCTTTCTTGCCTGCGGCTTCGCCAATCAGCTTGACAAGTTGCCTTCTGATGTCGCCACCAAACAGCTGCCCTTCTTCGACATAACCCTCCGCCTTTAGGACGTGGCGAATATCCTTTACGGTTTTGACCCTCCCACTGGCTGCTAGGGCATACGCCCGCTCAATTGCAGTGGTCATGGCGATCCGCACCGAAGAGTCCCATGATTCAACGCGGGGTCAACTTGCCCGTTCCCCACAACCGGAACTTTAGTGTCTCTCTGACGCTGTAGAGACGCACAAGTGTGGAGACATCTATGCCCAAGACTTTCGAACAGCGCATCGCCTACCTGGAGAAGATCGTCACTGATTTCTTCTCGGGGTCACAGAGGAAGGCCAAGAAGGCGACCCGAACCATCAAGCGGAAGGCCAAGAGCGCTCGTAAATCCGCTGGAAAAAGGGTTAGCAGCCGAAAGGCGTCGACGAAATCACGGAAGGCCTGAGAAGACCGGGATGGAACTGATTGCAGCTGAGAAGGGTGCACTGCGCGCCGCGGCTTCCAAATACAAAACATAATGTATCAAACGGGAACAGCCCCCTGACCTGCGAGTTAGGCGTACAGGTCACAGGGAGTTTCAACCATGCGCAACATCATCGCCGCCGCACTCATGCTTTCGGCGCCAATCGCTTTCACGCCTACCGTCTTCGCCCAGAACGCCGCAGTACCAGATGCCGCCCAAACCGGACCGCAGAACCCGGCCATGAAGGGCATGCATGAGAACAATGCTGACGCGCCGGTGAAAGGCGCCAATAGCTTCACCCGTGCCGAGGCCAAAAAGCAGATTGAGGCCAAGGGCTACACCCACGTTGCCCGTCTCGCCAAGGACAAGGATGGCGTATGGCGTGGAACCGCGCAGAAGGACGGCGCCTCCGGCCCGGTCAGTGTCGACTACCAGGGTAACGTCAACTGAATTGCGCCACCGTCTCTACGTCCCCCATCACCGTTCCATTGAAAAGGACATGCCATGACCAAGACCATCACACGGGTGTATAACGACTACCCCACCGCCGATCAGACCGTGGAAGAACTCAAAGCTGCAGGCTTGGGCAACAGCCATATCGGTCTGGTGGCCAGCAATGCCGACGGCTGGCATCGCCCTGGCGCCGGTTCCGTCGATCCACTTCATGACAAGGACCGTGACGGCAAGGATGATCGCGGTGAAGGCGCCGCTACTGGCGGCGGCGTCGGTGCGATCCTGGGTGGTGCGGCAGGTGTTGCAGCGGGACTGGGTATGATCGCTATTCCGGGCATCGGGCCGGTTGTGGCCGCCGGCTGGCTGGCGGCACTGGCGGCAGGCGCGGTAGGCGGCGGCGTCGCCGGCGGCCTGATCGGCGCGCTGGTCGAATCTGGCACCAGCAAGGAGAATGCGGAACTTTATGCCGAAGCGGTGCGCCGCGGCGGCTCTATCGTCACTGCCAAGGTTGCCGACGATGATGAGCAAAAGTTTGCCGCCATCATGGACCGCCGCGCTTATAGCGTGACCGAACGCGCCGATCTGTGGCGTAATGACGGCTGGAAGGGTTACGATCCACAGGCTCCGGCCTATACCGCCGATCAGGTGCGCCAAGAGCGCGAGACTTATCGGATCTGACGGCTTGCACGGTAGTGAAATAAGGAAGCCCGCTGGCCACACCAGCGGGCTTTTCTTTCGAGTCACATGTTCTTGAGTTGACCCTCTAGAGCCCTTGAGGGACGATCCGTTGGGGGGCGCGCATGCTGCGAAGAAATGCGGACCGAAATCGCGAGATATTCGCAACTTTCCAAACGGGAACATCAGTAGATGACCTTGCATGCCAATATCGATTGGCACCGGCAACGGTTCGCCAAATCATACATGCCCAGAAGCATCTACTGGCGGTCAGCAAAGACCCAATCTATGAGTCGGTGCGGGAAAAAGTCACCGACCCGGTTCGGGAAACCGAAAACGGCGACCGACGCACTCGACGCTCAGAGAGATGACGGCTGTCGCAGCAGGCTCATGATTGCATGCATTTGACCCGGATCGCGCCAGACAAGGCTGACATACCATCAAAAGCGGACATGATCGCCACGCGGCACTATACCTTGCCGCCGCGTATCCGGATGGCTGCAGCAACAGTTCGCATATCGTCACGTACTCCCTGTTTCAGCCGCCCCATGGATAGAACCGTCAGCACGCCATCCGGATACTCGCCGGGGAACGCCGCCCGTATCGAACTCACCGCCAATGGGTCAATAAGAACGGGAGCCCCATCTGGACGGGTAAACTTGGCCGCATTTATGAAATCACCATTGGGCCCTCCAGACTTGCCCAATATAATTCCGACGCGCGCAATATATGCCCGAGTTTCAGCCGGCAACCGCTTATCACCACCCAATACATGGTCAACGCTACCTGGCCCGGCATTGTAGGCAGCAAACATGGTCGGATATCCGTATTTCGCGCGCAGCCAGCGGAGGTATCCAGCACCGGCCTTGATATTATCCTTGGGGTCAAAAGGATTCGGGCCAAGGTCATATTGCGCCCGCATTTCCTGGTAGGTTTGTGGCAGGACTTGCATCAGTCCCAGCGCACCCTTTGAGGAAATCATCGGCTGTGAATCGGTAAGCATAGTCCGCCCACCAGTCTCCACCCGCATCACAGCATTTATCCAGGCAACCGGCACACCAGCCCGGCGCGATGCTTGGTCAACCAATGGCTTCCACCGCGAGATCAATTGCCTCGGAGACAGCGCCTGCTCATGTTGAAATGCGCTCAGATGTGATGCTGTTTTGGCACTGGATGGTGATGCACCTGTCGGACCAGACGACAAGCCAGCAATAGCTCGCGCTTCTGCAGCTTGTGGCACGATAGCCAGCAAGAGGAATCCGCAGCAGATCATGATCTTCCGTTGGGAAGCTAAGGACATAAGCGCCATAACGATCCAGATAACGCATGGGCACGGCAAAAATATGCCCGAGATCGGCTGCAGGCTCCGCCGCACCATGAATGGCTATTATTATGAGCTTGGTTTGGCTTGGATTTTCGCGGGTAGCCCCAAAATGACCGTGCAGATTCTGCGGTCTGGTTCATCAGTGAACGTTTTAAAGCTCGCATTCCTTGGCCAATCGCTGCGCGGCGTGCCAACAGTCAGACCAACTAAATTGGCCCTAAGCTAATAAACTGGCCATACTCAGTGGCGCGATTTTTGACTTTCCCTTAGTAGGGGAAAAGTCCGCTCGCCCAAACCTTCGATTTCTTCGGGCTGTTGGAGACTTCCCCAGGGGAGCCATGGGGAGCGGCAAGCGCCTTACGCATCGGACCGTATCTGCCTGTAATCGGGCATGAATCCCGGTCGGCTTGCAGCCAGGGGCTCCGGATGCGAGGGTCTGTTATCGGCCTCCGCCGACTGAGAGATCCCACGCGCTCCCCCTGACTGCCAAGGAGCGTTCGTGCCACGGTATTTCTTCAACATCATCGACCGGTCTGCGCAGCCCGATGCGGAGGGCTTTGAGTTTCCCGACATCTATGCCGCCCAGGAAGCGGCAGTGCGTTTTTGCGGCGAGATTATCAAAGAGATGGATGGAAAATTTTGGGAACAGCCGAACTGGCAACTGCAAGTGACCGGCCATGATAAAAAGCTTCTGCTGACATTCACATTTTCGGCTGAAGAACACGATTCCGAAGAGAGCGGCTAAAGCGCTGCATCATCCGCGCCGTCTTTGCCGATATGCAGATAGTTCGGGTTGAAGCCGCTGAATTTCATCAGCGCGTCTATATCCTTGATGGCAAGGTTGTCACCGTTCCAGGCGATCAGGTTTGCCCGCCGCAATTCCTGCAATACCCGATTCAAATGCACGGGTGATGTGCCGATGGTATCGGCAAGGTCGATTTGCGAGATGGGCAATTCAAAGCCCTTGTCGGCCAAGCCGACAATCCGGAGCCGGAGCAACAACTCGCAAAGAACATGCGCGAGCCGCTGGGCGGCGTGCCGCTGACCGACATTGACCAGCCATTCGCGCAGTACTGCCGCATCGACCAGCGCGGCACACCACAGCGCCAGAGAAACCCGGGGCCGTTCCAAAAGCTTTAGAATGTCCTCGCACGGGATATCGACCACGATGCATTTGGAAATCGTGGCAATGCTGTGATCCATTTTCTTGAGGACGAAGACGTGGAGATCGCAGAAGTCCCCCGGCAGCAGAAACGCCATGATCTGGCGGTTTCCTTCGGCGGTGAATTTGTACCGGCAGGCAAAGCCCTCAAGGATCAGGTGAACGAAAACGGGCTTATCGCCCTCGGTGGCGAGATCGACATGGGCTGGGACTGTTCTGGGCTCCTTGAGGACGCTGTTCAGAAGATGCTTGTCTTCCGCGTCAAGGGAGACATAGCCCTCAAGCTTCTTGACGAGAGCATTTTCCATCACCGTGCCTCGGGCGCTCCGCAGGCATGTGCCTCGGGGGTTGAAGTCAGTTTTGATACTGCCCAACCGCCGGTTTCACCCTTAACATATGTAAAGATACCCCTCCCGCCGCCCAAATAATAGGCTCACACGGGGCCATCGCGGGCGGCCAAAACCGCGATTAGAGCAAATCGGAACGCCCATCTTGTGGTTAAGTTTTGGGGTGGGTTTCACCTAGCCCCGTATCGGTCCAGATTGTTTTTTTGGAAGATTCATCTTCGTTAATTACGAGACCGCTCCGGCGTGCATTGATGGGGCGCCGCCAGTGCCGATAGTGTGCATTCTGGCGCTTGAGAGACATCCGGGGCAGTTTCCAGAACGCTGTCCGCACTCCCGCTAGTCAAATCTGTGGCGCGTGTATGACGCCTTAAGTGGGGGCAGGCGATATGACACCATCACAATACCGGCCTCGCGTGCTATTCGTCGATGATGACCCGGCAATCCTGCGAGCACTTTCGGGAGCTCTAAAATTGAGCTGCGAAGTCGTCGCCTGCGTTGACAATGGCGAACAAGGCATAGAGACCGCGGTCAAGCTGATGCCGGATGTTATCGTCATTGATCTAACGATGCCGGAAATGGACGGTCTGGAAGTCTGCCGCGTTGTGAAGACATTGTTGCCGGAAATAGACGTCATTATCTGCACGGCCCAAGACACCAAACCGGTAAAAGAGGCCGCTTTCCAGGCTGGTGCATCGGGTTTCGTGGCAAAGTCCACCGCTTTGGGCGCGCTGGAGAGCGTTATTCTGCGTTTGGGGGATAAAGGCGCGCCTCGGGCGATAGCCATGTAACGATGTACTGTCCGATGGCATGTAACCCGGGTGCAAACGTTGAGTGCGTGTAGTGATGCTTTCCTGCAAGGGGGACACATGTCTGAATACGAAATCCGCATTCTTAAAGCGCCAGGTTCACCGACCATAATCATGGTTGGAACACAACTCAGTGATTTTGTGGCGGTTCAAATAGCGCGCAAGATGGCACGCGGCAGACCGTTTGAAGTGTGGAGGGATTTGCACTGCATTACCGGCATCGCGAAATTGCCTCGCCTTCGGCTCGTTAAGGGGGGCGAGGCCGCTTAGCTCACGGTGGGTTCAACCCTGGGTGCCGCGTTGTGGTCAGTCTGAGAGCCGGTTATCACGGGCAGGCGGCACGTTCTCCTTCTGACGCGGGCGGCGATGTCATCCGGGCCGATATAGGCCTGTATCAACACGACAACGTCCCAACGATCTGAGAAGCGAAGCTCGTAGGGTCTCATGATGCGCGCCCAGGCACTATCACCAGCGGGAGCGCGGACTGCGTTTTGTTTTTCTTGTCAAATCAAGGAGGTCAGTCCCAGGCAGTATCCTTCCGAATCCACTTGCCTTTGTAGATAGTGCTTTCCCTCAGCGCAGTGGAAATAGAGGCCAGTTTCATCGCGCTCTATCGGGACTATGGTATTTCCAGCAACGCACGGGAACCCATCAAAGGTAACCATGTAGTCGCCTTCTCGAATTGCAAACAGCTTTGAATACGCCATCTACAGGTGATAACGCCCAAAGGTCATGGAAGATACCGTCGGCTAAGGCGTGCACCCAGATCTGAATGTTGTGTCTGCTCGGTGTGCGTTGCCAAGAATGACGATACTGTCCACGACCCAACTGCGTATAATTGCGCACTATGGGAAGTTCGCCCGCCACAGATGGTAGCTTAGATAGAACACGCACGAAGGTCGGCGAACTGCGACGAGCCTGCCTTGGTGGGCCCGGCCCCGCGCCGCGGTGAGGCGGAAAAGAAATCGCCAGCAGGCGATTTCCCGCCGAACGCGCAGCGAAACAACCCTGACGGGCCCGGCATGAGCGTGTCCGGGCCTCGCGCGCCTTAAGTCGCTGTCGCGCGGCGCGCTCGGCATTCCTTGCGGCGCGATCCGCGCCGCAAGGAATGGTGGGCCCGGCAGGACTCGAACCTGCGACCTAACCGTTATGAGCGGTCAGCTCTAACCAACTGAGCTACAGGCCCTTTTCCAAAGGGGTATAACAGGATTTTCGGGCATGCCAACATGCTTGGCGAGCCCTGATTTTGCCCTTCTTGCCGGTCAATCTGCGCTTGGACGGGCACCAGCGATTTGGAAAGAAAGTCACATGAAATCCCACATTTTTCTCGGTCTGGCACTGGCCTGCACCCTTGCCGTTCCGGCCCGGGCGGCCGATCCCCACACCCTTTCCATGACAGGGCATGGCGAGATTCGCGGCGTGCCCGACATGGCCCAGGTCACCGCCGGCGTCACGACAACCGCCCCCACCGCCGCCCAGGCGCTGTCCGCCAACAGCGCCCGGATGAAGGGCGTGTTTGCGGCGCTGGAAAAACTGGGCGTGCCGCAAAAGAATATCCAGACCGCCAATTTCTTCGTTTCGCCCCAATATACCAATGGCGATAACAACGCCGCCCGCCGCCTGACCGGTTATCAGGTCAACAATGACGTCACGGCGCGGATCGAAGACGTCAACAAACTGGGCGGCGCCCTGGACGCGCTGGTTACGGCGGGCGCCAATCAGATCAACGGCGTCAGTTTCTCGATCCAGAACGACGCGCCGCTGCTGGAAAAAGCGCGGGCGCAAGCCATCGCGGATGCCCGTGCGCGAGCCGAGACTTATGCCAAGGCCGCCGGCGTGACCCTGGGCTCGATCCTTTCCATCAGCGAAGGTGGCGGTGAGGCCCCGCCCCGTCCGATGTACCGCATGGCCGCCGCCATGGCCGCGGACACGCAGATCGCGCCGGGAGAACAAAGCGTTACGGCGAACGTTTCCGTGGTCTGGGAAATCCACTGACGGGACATATATAAAGACCATGACCAATCCCTTTTTCGAAAACTGGATCGCGCCTTTCGGAGCGCCTCCGCTGGACCGGATCGAGCCCGCACATTTCCCGCCCGCCTATGACCGGGCACTGGCCGATCACAATGCTGAAATTGCTGCCATCGCGGAAAATCCCAAGGCACCCAGTTTCGACAATGTGGTCCTGGCGCTGGAAAAAAGCGGAGAATTGCTGACCAGGGTGGAGGGGGTGTTCCATAATCTCACCTCCTCCGCCACCAATGAGGCTTTGCAGGCAATTGAGCTGGAAATGGCGCCCCGGCTCTCAGCCCATTGGAGCGCCATTTCCATGCACCCGGTGCTATTTGCACGGCTGGACGAATTGTACGCCAAGCGTGAAAGCCTGGAACTGGACGCAGAATCCCTGCGCCTGCTGGAACGCTATCACCTGGATTTCGTGCGGGCCGGCGCCCAGTTGAAACCCCAGGGGCGCGACCGGTTGGCGACCATCGGTCAGCGGCTGGCCGTTCTGGGCACGCAGTTCAGCCAGAATGTCCTGGGCGATGAGGAAGACTGGGTTCTGACCCTGACGGAAGAACAGATGGCGGGCGTTCCGCCGGCGGTGCGCGATGCCGCCGCCGCCCGGGCCAAAGAACTGAAGCTGCATCTGCCGTTTGCCGTCACCCTGGCCCGCTCCAGCGTCGAGCCGATGCTGCAGTTCGCCGACGACAGGGGGCTGCGCGAACAACTCTACCGCGCCTGGGTGTCGCGCGGCGACAATCCCAACACCCACAACAACAACGCCATCATGCGCGAGATGCTGGATCTGCGCGCCGAGCGCGCCAGCCTGCTGGGCTATGAGAATTTCGCCGCTTTCAAACTGGCCGATTCCATGGCCGGAACGCCGGCAAAGGCGCGCGCCTTGCTGGAGGAAGTGTGGGAGCCGGCCAGACGGCGCGCATTGGAAGAACGCGACGCCCTGCAGGCATTGATCACCCGACAGGGGGCAAATTTCCAACTGGCGCCGTGGGATTGGCGTTATTACGCCGAGAAGCTGCGCCAGGAGAAATACGCCTTCGATGCCGAAGAGCTGCAGCCTTATTTTCAGCTTTCCAATCTCATCGAAGCCACCTTTTTCACCGCCGCAAAACTGTTCGGCCTGTCGTTCCAGGAGCGGCACGACATCCCTGTCTATCATCCCGATGTGCGGGTGTGGCAGGTCCAGCGCGAAGGTCAGGTGATCGGCCTGTTCTATGGCGATTATTTCGCCCGGCAGGGCAAACAGGGCGG
>Ga0105240_10004161_pt1 | contig 22167 bp, 16 predicted proteins | sample KBSC54metaG_FD_80426 | JGI IMG/M metagenome (GOLD analysis project Ga0105240, IMG submission 80426) | Corn rhizosphere microbial communities from Kellogg Biological Station, Michigan, USA - KBS C5-4 metaG | ecosystem: Host-associated > Plants > Roots > Rhizosphere > Soil | place: Michigan, USA... | reverse complement strand
GTTCTCCGACACGCCCCACTCGGAGGCGATAGAGCCCTCCTGTTCGAGTTTCAACAGCGCGGGGTACAACGTCCCGTAGTTCAGCATCAATCGATCGCCGCTGACCTGCTCGATCCGCCGGGCGATTCCATACCCGTGCATGGCGCCCATCGCTTCCAGCGTCTTCAACACCATCAGCGCCAACGTTCCCTGCCAGACATCCTGTTTTCTGTCCATGTATGGTTTTCCCATATGAGTATGCCGCCATTCATATGGGAATGCAATAGGGAGAGGCCTTCGTCCGCCATTTGACTCGCGTGCGCTGCTTCGCTATCCTGGATTTTTCGCGGTAGAGGTGCGGCGGCCATGAGTAGCCGGGGTTGAATTTTCCGATTGCCTTCGGAAAACCCGGGCGAAAGGGGTCGATTTTCCGCCGAAATCGGAACGGAAAGTGCGATTCCTTCCGGTTGGGGAGCCAGGCTAAATCCTGCTCACTGTCACTCGTTTCTCAGACGGGTGGAGCGCTATCGGGATTGAAGACGCGCCGGTTGTCCGCGGCGTTCTTTCCTTCCTTGTTCGCTCCCCACACATATATGAACGTTTTCGAACTCACGCGCGCGCTGATCGAAATCGAATCGATCACCAACAACGAAGAGCGGGTAGGCCGGTACGTCTACGACTATCTGAAGCCTCTGGCGGCCCACTATGGTGGCCAAATCGAACTCATGGAAGTGGAACCGCGCCGCTACAACGTGTTCGCGCACTGGGGCGATCCGTTGATCGTCACGCTGTCCACGCACATCGACACCGTCCCGCCATACGTTGCCTTCCGCGAAGACGACGAGCACATCTGGGGCCGCGGCGCCTGCGATACCAAGGGCATCATCGCCTCCATGATCAAAGCCGTGGAAGCGCTGCTCGATGCCGGCGACCGCAATTTCGGACTCCTCTTCGTTGTGGGCGAGGAGCGCAACAGTGCCGGCGCGTACAAGGCCGGCCAAGATCCGCGCGGTTCGCGCTTTATCATCAATGGCGAGCCTACCGAAAATCGCCTGGCCCTCGGATCTAAGGGCGCGTTGCGGTACGAAGTGTATGCGACAGGCAAGATGGCGCACTCGGCCTATCCCGAACTGGGCGACTCCGCCATCCACAAACTCATCGCAACGCTCGCCGATATCCAGCAGATCGCGTTGCCCGTCGATTCGCTGCTCGGACCCAGCACGCTCAACATTGGCACCCTCGCCGGCGGACGCGCACCTAACGTGATCGCGGACGAAGCACGCGCCGATATCATGATTCGGCTGGTCGGCGATTCTTCCGAGACCAAGGCCGCACTGTTCCGCGCCGCCGAGGGCCGCTGCGAACTGCGCGAGGTCATCGAAATCCCCGCGCTGCACATGAATCCGATCGACGGTATCGAGACCACGGTCGTGGCGTTCACCACCGATATTCCGGCGTTTGGCGGCGTGTGGGGCGAGCCCTTTCTTCTCGGACCGGGCACCATTCACGTGGCACATACGCTCGAAGAGCGCGTGCCCAAAGTTCAATTGATCCAGGCGGTCGAAATTTATCAGCAGATGGTTAGACAATTATGCAAACGCGAATCGAAGTAGGCATCCTCGGCGCCACCGGCATGGTGGGCCAGCATTTCATCAAGTTTCTGCAGGGCCACCCGTGGTTCGATCTCAAGTGGCTCGGCGCGAGCGATCGCTCCGCCGGCAAGAAGTATAAGGACGCGATGACATGGCACCTGGGCGTCGTCCCCGATTCGGTCTCGGACATCACCGTCGAGGAGTGCAAGCCCGGCAACGCGCCGCGCCTTCTGTTTTCGGCCATGGACGCCGGCGTCGCCACCGACATCGAGCGCGCCTTCGCGCGCGCCGGCCACGTCGTCGTTTCCAATTCGCGCAATCACCGCATGGAGGCCGACGTGCCGCTGCTGGTGCCCGAGATCAACGCCGATCACCTGAAGATCATTCCGAATCAGCAGCGCGCCCGCGGCTGGAAAGGGCAGATCGTCACGAATCCGAATTGCTCCACCATCGTCCTCACGATGGGACTCGCGCCCATGAAGCAGTTCGGTATCAAGAAGCTGATCGTCACCACTCTGCAGGCGATCTCCGGCGCTGGTTATCCGGGCGTCGCGTCCATGGACATCGTGGGCAACGTGATCCCGTTCATCGGCGGCGAAGAAGACAAGATGCAGCAGGAGACGCAGAAGATTATGGGCGAATTCCGCGGCGACCGCATCGAACCGCTGGACGCCAAGGTCAGCGCACACTGCAATCGCGTGGCGGTCGTCGATGGGCACACTGTCACCGTGTCGGTGGAGTTCTCGGCCAAGCCGTCGGAAGCCGATTTGCGCAACGCGATCGACACGTTCCGCGCCGTGCCCCAGGAGCGCTCGCTGCCGAGCGCCCCCCCGCGTCCCGTCATCTACATGGAAGAGGCCAATCGGCCGCAGCCTCGTAAAGACGCGGAGCGCGAGCGAGGTATGGCCGCCTTCGTCGGTCGCCTGCGCACCTGCCCCGTGCTCGATTACAAGTTCGTTGCTCTGGGCCACAACACCATCCGGGGCGCTGCCGGTGCAGCCGTGCTGAATGCCGAACTCATGCATTCGGAAGGGATGCTCGACTGATGATCGTCATGAAATTCGGCGGCACCTCCGTGGAGTCCGCCGCCGCAATCGAACGCGTTGCCGGGATCGTGAGGTCGGTGGAAGCCCGCCATCCCGTGGTCGTCGTCTCCGCCATGGGCAAGACAACGAACAAGTTGCTCGCCATCGCCGCCGCGGCCATCAAGGGCAAACGCGAAGACTACATCCGCCAGATCCACGACATGCGCGATTACCACTCGCGGGAAGCCCGCCTCGTGGTCCCGCTGGCCGATCGCGCCGCGCTGGATCGTACGCTCGACGAGCACTTTCAGGAGCTCACGGAACTCGTGAAGGGCCTGGCCGTCCTTGGCGAACTGACGCCACGCTCCATCGACGCCATCTCGAGTTACGGCGAGCGCCTCTCCAGTTACATCGTGACGCTGGCCTTCCGCCATTTCGGCATGAAGGCCGAACACGTGGATTCGCGCCACGTCATGATCACGGATAAGCGCCACACGCACGCCGCGCCGAATTTCTCCGAGACGTACGCGCGCATGGCCGCCGCGATTCCGCCCCTGGCCGCGCACAGCGTGGTCGTGATGGGCGGCTTCATCGGGTCCACCGAGGACGGCGTGACTACCACGCTGGGCCGCGGCGGGTCCGACTACACGGCGTCCATCGTGGGCGCGGGCATCGCGGCCGAAGAGATCCAGATCTGGACGGATGTGGACGGCATGCTGACCGCCGATCCGACGATCCTCCCCGGCGGCCATCGCGTTAAAACGATTTCCTTCGCCGAAGCGGCCGAGTTGGCCTATTTCGGCGCCAAGGTGCTGCATCCGGCGACCGTGGTCCCGGCCGTCGAGAAGGACATCCCGGTGCTGATTCTCAACTCGCGCCGTCCGGAAGTCCCGGGCACCCGCATCGTTTCCGAGAGCGTGCCCTGCGACAACGTGGTCAAGTCGATCGCCTGCAAGCGAAAGATCTCGCTGGTCAACATTCACTCCACCCGCATGCTCATGGCGCATGGTTTCCTGCATCGCATCTTCGAAGTCTTCGACCGTTTCGAAACCCCCGTGGATATGGTCGCTACCTCGGAAATCAGCGTCTCCCTGACCATCGACAACACCGAGCGCATCGAGGAGATTCTCACCGAACTCCGTCAGTTCGCCGAAGCTGGAGTCGAAAAGAATCAGGTGATCGTCTGCCTGGTCGGCGACAACATCCGCAATACCCCCGGAGTGGCGCGCCGCGTTTTCCTGGCGCTCGACGACATCAACATCCGCATGATTTCGCAGGGCGCGTCGCGGTTGAATCTCAGCTTTGTGGTCGACGAGTCCGACCTGCTCCGCAGCGTCACGGCGCTGCACGACGAGTTCTTCAGCGAACTCGACCCGGCCGTGTTCGAGCGCAACGAGGCCGTCCATGCCTGAGCCCCGCCGTCTCGCCATCGTCGGTTACGGAAAAATGGGCCGGCTGATCGAACAGCTTGCGCCCGAGTACGGCTTCGCGGTCTCGCTGAAGCTGGACGAATTCAACAACGCCGGCTTTCAGGGTGTGACCGCGGACAACTTCCGCGGCATCGACGTCGCCATCGACTTCTCCATTCCGTCGGCTGTCCTGCGCAATGTGGAAGGCATCGCGGCGCTCGGCGTCAATATGGTGATCGGCACGACCGGATGGCAGGAATACGCCGATGCCGTCACCGCCGCCGTAGAGAAGCACGGAATCGGACTCGTCTGGAGTCCCAACTATTCGGTCGGCGTCAACGCGTTTTTCCGGCTCGTATCGGAAGCGGCGAAACTGCTCGCGAGCCAACCCGAGTACGGCACGTGGGCCTGGGAGATCCATCATTCCACCAAGAAGGACGCCCCCTCCGGCACTCTCCTCAAACTGGTTGAAGAGATGAAGAAGTCCGGCTACGCGCGCCCCATCGACGTCAGCAGCAATCGCGCCGGCGCGCATCCCGGCACCCATGAAATCGGCTTCGACTCGTCGTCGGACACCATCGTCCTGCGCCACACCGCCCGCAGCCGCGAAGGTTTCGCCCGCGGCGCTCTGAAAGCCGCACAATGGGTGGTAGGCAAAAAAGGATTTCACGAATTCTCAGAGATTGTATTCTCAAGCTGATCGCTGAAAGCTGATAGCTGACGGCGGTGGAGGTGGTACATGTTTACAGGATGCGGTACAGCCCTGGTCACTCCGTTCCGGCGCGACCAGAGCCTCGACGAAGAAACGCTGCGGCGCCTGGTAAGCCGCCAGCTCGATGCCGGCATTAATTTTCTGGTGCCCTGCGGGACCACCGGCGAAAGCCCGACGCTGACACGCGCCGAGCATCTCCGTGTCGTCCAGATCACGGTGGAAGAAGCCAAGGGCCGCGTCCCAGTCGTGGGCGGCGCAGGCGGATACAACACCGCCGAGGTAATCGAGCTCGCGCACGAACTCGAGCGCCTGGGCGTCGACGGCCTGCTCAGCGTCACACCCTACTACAACAAGCCCACCCAGGAAGGCCTCTACCAGCACTACAAAGCAATCGCGACGTCCACGCGCCTGCCCATCATCGTGTACAGCGTGCAGGGCCGCACCGGCGTCAACGTCGAACCGGCCACCATGGCGCGCCTCGCCGAGATCGATAACATCGTGGCGATCAAGGAAGCATCCGGCAACATCGGCCAGATGGCCAACATGGTGCACGAAGTGCCGTCGCGCATCGACGTGCTGTCAGGCGATGATGCGATTACGATTCCCCTCATGGCCCTCGGCGGACGCGGTCTCATTTCCGTCGTGTCCAACGAGATTCCCGGCGAGATGGCCCAGATTGCGCAAGCCTGCCTCCGCGGCGATTTCGATACCGCCCGCCAGATTCAACGCCGCTTCCTGCCGCTCATGAACGTGAATTTCGTGGAATCGAATCCCATCCCGGTGAAGGCTGCGATGGGCCTCATGGGCCTGCTCGATCCTGTCTACCGGCTACCGCTCGTTCCGCCCGCTGCGGCTAACCTCGCGAAGATCGAAAAGGTGCTGGCGACCGTCGGACTGCTCGGGAGCGTGCCGGTTGCAGGCTGAGATCGAGCAGCTTTTCGACAATAAGCCCGAAGCCTACAGCGACGAGCATTTTCATCTCTTCACGTCATTCAAGACCGCGCTCAACCAGGGCCGTATCCGGGCCGCAGAGCCCGATGTTTCGACGCCTACCGGTTGGCGCGTGAATGCCTGGGTGAAGAAAGGCATCCTGCTGGGATTCCGCATGGGCGGCATCACGGATATGTCCGTCGATACCGCGCGGCAGCCATTCTTCGACAAGTCCACGTACCCGGTGAAATGCTTCACAGCTTCCAGCGGTGTGCGCATCGTTCCCGGCGGCTCCAGCATTCGCGACGGCTGCTTTATCGGTACCGGCGTCACCTGCATGCCTCCCATGTTCATCAATGCCGGCGCATACGTCGACAGCGGCACCATGGTCGATTCCCACGCGCTGGTGGGTAGCTGCGCGCAGGTCGGCAGCAACTGCCATATTTCCGCCGCGAGCCAGATCGGCGGCGTGCTCGAACCCGTCGGCGCGATGCCCGTGATCGTCGAGGACGATGTCCTCGTCGGCGGCAACTGCGGTATCTACGAAGGCACGGTGGTCAAGCAGCGCGCCGTGCTCGGCACCGGTACGATCCTCAATCGTTCGACTCCGGTGTACGACCTGGTCCGCAATGCGATCTACAAAGCGACCGACGATCAGCCGCTCGTCATCCCGGAAAATGCCGTCATCGTGGCCGGGTCGCGCGCCGTTACCAGCGGTCCCGGGAAGGCCTGGGGCATCTCGATCTACACACCTGTGATCGTGAAATATCGGGACGTGAAAACCGACACCAAGATTCAGTTGGAGGATCTACTAAGATAGATCACGTGCCTTTCACATTGGAATCGAAGTCCGCGCTGGTCACCGGTGCGGGCCGCGGAATCGGCCGCGCTATTGCCGTCAAATTGGCAGAATACGGAGCGTCCGTCATGATCAACGATCTGGACGCCGCTCCGGCAAAGGAAACCGAGTCGATCATCAAGAATAACGGCGACCGCGCCGCATCCATGGCGGGTAGCGTCACCGACGCGGCGTTCCCGCAACAACTCGTGGACGGCACGATTGCGCAGTTCGGCTCGCTCGACATCATCGTCAATAATGCCGGCTATACCTGGGACAACGTCATTCAGAAGACGACGGACGAGCAGTTTCAGGCGATGCTGGACATCCACCTGAAAGCGCCGTTCCGCATCCTCCGTGCCGCGTCGGGTTGGATCCGCGAAACCGCGAAGCGCGAAACGGCCGAGGGCGTCCGCGTGATGCGCAAGGTCGTCAACATCACTTCCGTCGCAGGCACCGATGGCGGCGCGGGACAAGCGGGCTACTCTTCAGGCAAGGCGGGCGTCATCGGTCTCACGAAGACGCTGGCCAAGGAGTGGGGCCGCTATAACGTCAACGTGAATGCCGTGGGTTTCGGAATGATCGAAACGCGGCTCATCCAGCCGATGAACAATCCCGACGCGAAGATCGAAATGGAAGGCCATCAGATCGCGATCGGCGTGCAGCCGAAGATGCTCGATTGGGCCAAATCGGTCTGCCCCCTCGGACGCCTCGGCACGCCCGATGAAGCGGCCAGCGCCGTCCTGTTCTTCTGCTCGCCACTATCGGACTACGTGAGCGCCGAAGTCCTGATCTGCGGCGGAGGACTGCACTTCTAAATGGCGCGCATCCTGGTTGCCGACGATGATCTCGAGCAGGTGACGCTCCGGAAGCGATTGCTCGAAGCCGGCGGTCATCAGGTGGACATCGCGCTTTGCGCGCAGTCAACGGTGATGCAAGTGGGACTCGGCGAAACCGACCTCGTCATCATGGACCTACGCTTCCCCGAGAGTCCCGACGGCCTCGCCCTCATTCGACAAATGCGCGAGATGGGCTGCTCCAAGCCCGTCATCGTCCTCTCCGGCTGGCCCGAGGACCTCTACGGGCAGCCCGAAGAAGCGATGGTGTCGCAGGTCATGGTGAAGCCCGTCCCCATGACGGAGTTGCTCGACGCTGTCGCGCGCTGGGCCTCCCGATAACCCCGGCGGTCGCTTTTCGCCGCCGGTGCCTTGTCCCCCCCCAACCCCTATCCCTACCCCGGCTTTTAACTGTGCCTAATCACCAAAACGTCTCCGTCCTTGACGATGTATTCCTTGCCTTCCAGCCGCAATTGGCCCTTCTCGCGCGCGCCGGGATAGCCGCCCAGATCCACCAGCGACTTCCAGTTCACCACCTCGGCGCGGATGAACTTCTTCTCGAAATCCGAATGGATCGCGCCCGCTGCTTTGACCGCGGTGCTATTCTTCGGGATCGTCCACGCGCGGCACTCGTCCTCACCCGCCGTGAGAAAACTCATCAGCCCCAGTAGCGAATACGTCGCCGAGATCAACCGCTCCAACCCCGATTCTTCCAGCCCGTAGCTGGCCAGGTACTCCCGTTGCTCTTCCCGAGGCAGTTCGCTCAGCTCGGCCTCGATCTTGCCGCACACCGCCGTTGCCCCCGTATGCGCCCGGTCCGCCAGCGGACCATCCTGGAATTCCTGTTCGCGCGCGTGCAACTTTCCGGCATCTTCTTCGCCGATGTTGATCACATAAAGCACCGGCTTCTGCGACAGAAATTGAAACCCGCGGATGCGCTTCTCGTCGTCGGCATCGATCGTCAACTGCCGGATCGGCTTGTTGTCCTCCAGCATGGCCTTGCAGCGGATCAGCAGGTCGTACTCGCGATCCAGTTCGGGGTTCTTGATCTTCTTGCGATCCTTTTCCAGCCGCTCCAACCGTTTTTCCACCACGGCGAAATCGCTGAGAATGAGTTCGGTCTCGACGTCCTCCAGATCGCGGATCGGGTCCACCGACCCCTTCTCGTGCGGCACCGTTTCGGAGGCAAACAGGCGCAGCACGTGCGCGAACGCGTCCACCACGCGCAAGCTGGCCAGATAGCTGGCATCGCGCAGATTCTCTTTCGAAATGGCCGGCATGTCCACGTATTCCACCGTGGCGTAAGTCACTTTCGGCGGCTCGAACAGGCGGCCGAGCGCATCCAGGCGCGTGTCCGGGACCTTCGCCACGCCGGTGCGCGCGCTCGTGGAACCGATCTTGGTCTCCTGGTGCACGCCGGTCAGGATGGTGAACAGAGACGTCTTGCCTACCATGGGCAGGCCGATAATCGCAGTCTTCATATTTGGGGGACTCTACAGGGGAACTTCCACTTGGTTGAGAATTTCTTCGATGATGCGCTCGCCCGCATCAGCGCGGCGCTGCACCAGGGTGGTGCGGGTATTGATTACCACGCGATGCGCGAACAGCGGCGCCGCCAGGCGCTTCACATCGTCGGGGATGGCGTACTCGCGGCCTTCCAGTAGGGCCAGCGCCTGCACCGCGCGATACAGCGCCTGCGAGCCGCGCGGACTCACGCCCAGCGCCAGCGACTCGTGATTGCGCGTCTTCTCCACGATCGCCAGCATGTAGTCCAGCAGCGAATCTTCCACCGTCACGTGTTGCACCGCCTCCTGCAGGCGCAAAACATCGTCGGCCAGCAGTCCCGACGATTCGGCCCGCGGCAGTTCGCGCTCCGTATTGCGCAGGATCAGGCGCTCGCTGGCGGCGTCCGGATATCCGATCCGCAGCCGCATCAGGAATCGGTCGAGCTGCGATTCGGGCAGCGGATACGTGCCGTGATGTTCCACCGGATTCTGCGTCGCGATGACCATAAACGGCCGCGGCAGCGAGTGCGAATGGCCGTCAATCGTCACCTGACTCTCGTTCATCGCTTCCAGCAGCGCCGATTGCGTCTTGGGAGTCGTGCGATTGATCTCGTCGGCCAGCAGGAAATTGCTGAAGATCGGACCCGGTTTGAACTCGAATACTTCCGACTGAACGTTATAGATCGTGACGCCCAGTACATCGCTCGGCAGCATGTCGCTGGTGAACTGCAAGCGGTGAAAACGGCACGATACCGAATGCGCCAGCGCCTGCGCCAGCGTGGTCTTCCCCACGCCCGGAACGTCCTCGATGAGCAGGTGTCCCCGAGCCAGCAGGCACACCAGCGACATCCGGACCACTTCCGCCTTGCCACGGATCGCCGACCCGATCGTGGATTCGAGTTCGGCCAGTTTAGGAAGAATTTCTGGCGAGAATCCAGCCGGCGGGGCAACCATTGATTCCCGCTGGGTCATTATGATTCATCATACTAAAGATGCTGTAGGATAGCGCGCGCTAAACCGTCGCTCCGCCCCGGATTTCCACGATCGGCGACGTCAGCACGGTCAGAAACTCGGGGTGGCGGAATTCCAACTGGAGTCCTCTGCCGATGAAGGTCCGCCGCAGCAGCGACCCGCCCCAACTGGACCCGTGGATCTTCACCAGCACCGGTTCAGGACACAGGCGCGGATGGCCGGAAATCAGCGCATGGCCGCGGCCGCAGACCCGTAGTCGATAGCAATGGTTCTCGGTTTCCACTTCCAGTTCGGCGCCATCGGGCAGCAGATCGAGGCAGACGCCGCCTTCAATTTCCGAGCGCACCATGCCCCCGTTGATCGCCTCGTCCAAGTGCCGATGCGGAAAATCGGTCCTTACTGGATTCATCCGTTCCGTCGTATTATACCGGCCTGCGCGGGGCGGGTTCGGTGCGTTTTCTCATAAATTCAGTAGCCGGTTCGGGTTGAATATAGAACTAGTACCGCGAAAGAGGGGCGCGAACTGCGGCGGCGATGTCCGACGGAAATCCTGGCCAGATTGGCCGATATCAAGTTCTGGGCGAGCTCGGCCGTGGAGGATTCGGCTGCGTCTACCGCGCCTTCGACGCCTCCGTAGGCCGCCAGGTCGCCATCAAAGTCCTCACCGCGGGCGGCGCCGACGTGCTGCGCCGGTTTCGCAACGAAGCCCAGGTTGCAGGCAATCTTCGCCACGAAAACGTTGTCACCGTGTACGAGTACGGTGAGCACGAAGGCCAGCCCTTTCTCGCCATGGAGTATTTGGAAGGCGAGGACCTGCATCACATCCTCGCGTCCCATAAGCCGGTGACCCTGCTGCAAAAATGCAACATCATGTCGCAGGTCGCGGAGGGCTTGGAATGCGCGCACCGCAACGGCGTCGTCCATCGCGATGTGAAGCCGGCCAACATCATGGTCCGCCCCGACGGCCGTGTCAAGATCATGGACTTCGGCATCGCGCGCGTGACGCAAGGACGCAACGCCACGCGTTTGACGCAGGAAGGCTGGGTCGTCGGCACGCTCCTCTATATGGCTCCGGAGCAGTTTGCGGGTGGTGAGGTCGATCCCCTCTGCGATATCTTCGCCTACGGAGTCGTCTATTACGAACTACTGACCGGGATGCATCCCTTCCAGGCGCCGGACTCGCGCGCGCTCATGTTCAAGATCAGCTTCGAGGATCCGCCGCCCATTCGAAATATCGTTCCGGATTGCCCCGAAGCGCTCGAGCGCGTCATCATGCGCATTCTCCACAAGGATCGGGAACTGCGATACCAGAGCCTCAAGGATGTCCAGTTCGACACCCAGATGATTCGCATGGAGCTGCAGAAGCGCCGCGCGGAGGAATTGCTGGAGGAGGCGCAGCGGCTCGAGGCGGACAACCAGGCCGATGCGGCGCAGTCTCTCGCGATGGAGGCGCTGAACCTCGACCCTTCCAATCGCGCCGCGCGCAGCCTTCGTGAGAACCTGCAAAAACGGTCACAGCAGCGCGCCCTTCAGCCGCGCATCGAAGCCCTCCTGAATTCCGGCGAAGACTACGTCGCCAATCGCCATTTCCCGGAAGCCGTGCAGCGCTTCGAGGCGGCATTTAAGCTGGATGACGAGAACCCCGCCATCCGCACCCGCCTGGACCATGCGCGCGCTCTTTTGGAACAGAACAAGGCAGCGCTGGGCTTTATTTCCGAGGCTCGCAAAGAATTCGAGCAGTTCAATCTCACACAGGCGTTCCGCAATGTTTCCGAAGCTTTGCGGCTCGACCGCGAGAATCCCACCGCGACCGAACTGCTCGCCAGAATTCAGAAAGAGATCGACCGCCGCCAGCGGGAACAGCGCATCTCCGAGGTCATCCATCGTGTAGAGGGCATGATTCTGGTGCGCTCCTACGACGAGGCGATCCAGGCGCTCACCGCATTGGGCGAGGACGCCAAGTCACCTAAAGTCGAGCGCATGCTGGATTGGCTCCGAACTGAGCTGGCCGAACAGGAACGCAAGCGCAGGCTGCAGTCCGAAATAGCAGTGGTTACGGATCTGTTGCGCGCACGGGGTTTTGCGGAAGCGTTCCGACGGCTGGAAGCGCTCCAGAAAGAGTTCCCCGACGAACGCGAGCCGGCGCATCTGCTCGACTATGCCCGCAAGGAATTGGAGGCCGAGGCTCGCGCGCGCATCATCAAAGAGACCACCGCTAACGCCACCGCACTCGCCGATGCAAAGGACTTCGCACCCGCTCTGGCGCTACTCGAAGATGCGCTGCAGAGGTATCCGGGCGAAGCGGTTTTCATTCGCATGCTCGGCAGCACCCTCGCGGCGAAAGCGGATTGGGAGCGGCAGCAAGCGATCGCCCGCACCGTGCGGGAATGCGGGAAACTGCGCGGTCAACAGCGCTTCGCCGAGGCCATCGAAATGGTGGAAGCCACGCTCCGCGACTATAGCGGCGATGCGGAACTGTCCGCGTTGCTGGAGGAACTGGAGCAGGAGTGGACCCGAAAACGGAGAGCCGAAGCGGCGCGCAAAGCGGCTGAGCAGGCCTCGCAGATGCTCGACCGCAGGCAGTTCGCGGAAGCGCGGCAGTTGCTCCGGCAGATGCTGATTCAGTACCCGGACGAGACCAGCCTGTCCGATCTGCTGCAGCGTGCCGAAGAAGAACTCCGCGCCGTCGAGAAGGCCCGCGCCATCGAAGCGATTTGCAGCAACGCTTCCGCTCGCGCCGCCGCCGAGGATTTCGATCGCGCTCTGGCCGTCCTTGGCGACGGGCTGCGAAGCTGGCCAGGCGAAGGCCGCCTGCTGAAACTCCGCGGCGAAATCGCAGACTCGCGGGCGCAATGGGCGCGTCGGCGGGATGTCGCCGATTGCTCCGAACGCGCATTGAAGCTGGCCGAAGCACAGAAGTTCGAAGAAGCCGGCGCGCTGATCGATCAGAAACTCCGCGAGTATCCCGCCGAGTCCGAGCTTGTGCGCGCTCAAACGCGGATCGCTCAAAAATGGGAAGAGCACAATCGCCGCGAAGCTATTCGGACCATCGCCAGCGAAGCCCGCGTCCTGCTCTCGCGTACCATGCCCGACGAAGCGGCAGACATTCTCAAGCATGGCCTGGCGCAATACCCGGGAGAGCGCGAACTGTCGTCGCTAGCCGAACAGGCGCAGGAGGCGATCCGGACTCGGGAGAGGGCACGCGCCATCGAAGGTCTGATTCGCGAGTCGCAGGAATTGGCAGCAGCCGGCCGCTACGCCGATGCGCGCGGAGTGCTGCAGCGCGGGGTCGCTTCTTTCCCCGGCGATGCGGCGCTCATGCGCGAACTTGCATCGGTCAAGACCGCCGAAGAGGCTTGGAAACGCGAGCAGGCGATTGCGAAAGCCGTCGCGGACGCAACCAAACTGGCCACGGACGGTAAGTTCGACGAAGCGCTCCAACTGCTGGCGCGGTCGGGCGGACCTTCCTCCGAAGCCGCCGCGGTCCGGCGCCAGATCGAACAGGCGCGCGACGAGCAGCGCCGCCGCGCAGCCGTGGCCAAAGCCGTGGTCGAGGTGAAGTCGCTGCTGGACAACGACCGTCCCGGCGACGCCGTGAAGCTTCTGGACCGGCTCTCCGCCGAGTACCCCGGCGAGCCGCAGTGGGAGCCGTTAAGGGCGCGGGCGGCGGAGGCATTGGCCGCACGCAAAGCGGCTGAGGAGCGCCGTCGCAACGTGGAGGAAGCACTCCGCGAATGCGACCGGCTGGCCCGCCAAAACCGCTTCGACGACGCCATCGATCGGGCCGAGGTCACGATCGCGCTGCACCCGCAAGAGGAGTCGCTGCTCGAATTGCGCCAGCGGTTGGAAAGGGCAGCGGAGGAGCGGAAACGCGCGGAAGGAATCGCGCGCGCGGAAGCCGCGGCGCGAGAGTTGATAAAGGCGGGTCGTTTAGCGGATGCGATCGCCTCACTGCGCGAATCGACCGGCCGGTTTTCGGGCGAGGCGTCGCTGCGTTCTCTTTTGGCGAAAACCGAACAGGAGTTGGCCGCTCGCGAGGAGAGGCAGAAAGCCATTGAAGAGTGCCGCCGCCTGATCGAGTCGGGCCGCGATGACGAGGCGCTCCGGCGCAGCGACAGCGCGCTGGCCCGTTTCCCCGAAGATGCGGAATTGAAGGCGCTGTCCGCGAAAGCGAAGCAGTCAGTGGAATCCCGGCGGCGCGAAGAAGCGATCGCCGCGCTGGCGGAAAATGCCATCGCCGTAGCCAAGGCTCGTGAATTCGACCGGGCCCTCGGCCTCCTCAAGCGAGGTCTCTCGGAGTGGCCGGGCAATCAGCGGCTGCTTGACGTGCAGCGTATGCTGCGGACCGAGCAAGCCGCCTGGCAGCAGGATCAGTCTCGTCGCCAGATCCTGCAGGAGATCCATCAGCTCAGCCGAAAGGAGCGTTTCGGAGAGGCGCGTCAAAAAGCCGACGAAGCGCTCGCGACTTTTTCCGCCGATCCGGACCTGCTCCGCCTGCGCAAGGATTGCCGTCTCCGCGAGGTCCTCGCCGAAGCCGCGGCTGCCGCCGCCCAGGGAAGGCCTCGCGACGCGCTGCAAATTGTAGAGCAGTCCTCTTCCGAGTTCGCGTCCGCTCCCGAATGGGAGGCGCTGAAGAAGCGGCTAAAAGAGGAAGTGGCGGCGGTCGAGCGCAAGGACGAAGTTCGCAAAACGGTCGATGAGGCGCGCGCCCTCGCGGACAACTCGGATTTCAAAGCAGCTCTGGCGCTACTCGACCGAGCCTCCCGCCAGTGGGCTGGAGAGCCCGGGCTGGAGGAAGCGCGCAATGCCGTCATCGGGCGGAAAAATGAGCACGAGCGCCGTACCGCCATCGAAAATGCCGTGGCTGCCTGCAAGCGCCTGGAGCAGGAAGGACGGCTCGAAGAAGCCATCACTCAGGCTGGCCGCTACCTCCGAGATTTTCCGGCCGACCCGACTCTGCTTCAGTTGCTGCAAGGCTGCGAGCAACAGCGAAACGAGCAGGCTCGCCAACAGCAGCGGCGTGCCGACCTCGCGGAATTGCAATCGCTCGAGACCAAGCTCACGAAAGCTGCGGAGCCGGCCCGCATCGCCGATCTGCGACAGGCCATGCAGCAGATCGAGTCGCGTCACCACGGGGACGCGGAGATCGCGTCGGCCGCTGCCACGCTCGGCCGCCATTTCGCGAATATCGAGACGGCGCACGCCGCCGCGTCCAGCGGAAAGTTCGACGCTGCCATTGAACTCAGCGAACAATATCTGAGCCGCTACCCCGGCCACGCAAGTTTCCAGGCGATCCACGCGAACGCGGAGCGAGCGCGGCGTGCGGCCGATCTGGAGCGCATTCGGAAAACGGCAGCCGCGGAACCGGACCTGGCGAAGCGCGCCGCCATCCTGCAGGATGCGCTCGCGCGTTACCCCGATGAACCGTGGGCCAGCGGAGAATTCCGAATCACCTCCAATAAGCTCAGTCTCGCCGAAGAGATTGCCGCCAAGGCTCGAGCGCACGAGGCCTCCGCCGAGTGGGACCGAGCGCTGGAAGAGTGGAACAAACTCGCCGCGATTTACGATCGCTATCCCGGATTGCCTGCCCAAATGGAGCGCGTGCATGCCGGCCGCGAGAGGGCGCGTGCAGAGGCCGTCATCCAGTGGACCACTCAGATCGACCCGCTGATTGAAAGTGGCGAGTTGGACAAAGCGCGGCAGAAGCTCGACCAGGCCACAAGGGAACTGTCCGCTGCCGAGCCGTTGCTCGCTCTGGGCCGAACTCTTGAGGAGCTGCAGAAAAAACAGCGGCGCATTCGCGACCTGCTTGTCGGGATAAAGAGCGTTCGCGAACGGCGCAATTGGGAGCAGGTGCAGGCGCAGGCCGTCGAGGCGCTGGCGCTTGCTGCGAGCCACGTGTGGCTGCGCAAGCCCGTGATTACCAAATTAACCGAGTGTGCCCGCGAGGTCCTGGACACCGATTGGCGCAAGGCCGAGGAGTGGCTTGCCACCGCGCGATCGGCCGAGCCGGCGTTTGCTCCTCCGGACGAACTGGCGCGCGCGATCGCCAAAAAGAAGAGAGCGGCCGGCGTGGACGCCGCGCTCGATCAGGCGAAACATCTGCAAGCTGCGGGCAAGCGGCGCGACGCGCTCACGCATTTGCAAACCGCCTTACGCGAATTTGCAGGGGAAGCGCGGTTGGAATCGGCGCGCGCGTCCCTGGCTTCGGAATTGGATCGCGAGCGAGCCAGGATCGCGGCGGAACTCCGCGAAATCCGCGGCCGTTCGGAAACCGCCGCCGCCCTCGCCGATCTGGACGCATTGGCAGCGCGGCTGACCGCCGTACCGGCGGATTCATCGCAGGATCCTCAATTGGCTCCGGCGCTAGCGGAGGCGAACGGCGCCCTTACTCAGCGTCGCAGGCAACTCGGACGCGCCCGCTTCTTGAGCGCGTTGGGAGGAGGCCGCGGCCTCGGAATCGCGGCGGGAACGGCCGCGCTCCTGGCCGCCGGAACGTTCGGCGTCGTCAAGATGTTGACGCCCGCCCACCCGGCATCCGTCACCACGACATCCGAGGCTCCCGCCGCACCGGTCGGCGCCCCACCGGCCAGCGCCACACCCGCTCCGCCGGTCGAATCGAAGCCGAGCGAAACTCCGGCCAACACGCCCCCCGCCGCTGCCCTGCAAGCTGCACTGGAGATCGCCGGGGGCCTCCCGCAAGCTAAGGTCGCGGTGGACGGCCGGCCGGCTGGTGAAATCGACGGCGGCGGGCGTTTCAGGACGGACGTCGCTGGCGGACGCCATTCCATCGAAATTTCGAAAGACGGTTATAAGCCGGCGCACTTCGAGGCGCGATTCCAGGCCGGCGGCAAGCCGGTGCGGCCGACTCCGGCACAACTCGCCATGCCGAAACTGCCGGAACCGCCCGTCGCCGTCCCCACTCCGCCGCCCGCTCCGCCTGCCGCGCCGAAGCCGGCCGAAACGAAACCCGTCGACACAGAGCCTCAGGATTGGAGCCGCGTCGCCGGCAGCGGCAACATCCAGGATTTTCAGGACTATTTGCGCAAGCATCCCGGCGGCGCGCACGAGCGGGACGCCCAAGCTCAGATCGCCCGCATCCAGCAGGCGGAAGCCGCGCGGGCCGACCAGGCGGCCTGGGACAGCATCGACAAGACCAACAAAGCCGCGCTGCAGGAATTCGTCGCGCGCCACGGAAACAGCGCTCATGCCGCTGACGCGCGCAGTCTTCTCGACGGGATTCTGAAGCGCGAGACGGCCGATGCCGCGGCCGAATTGAAGAAGAAGACCGAGGAAGGCCGAACTAAGGCTGACAGTCAGGCCGTGCTGCGCACCCTAACGGACTTCGAGGCGGCCTTCAACCAGATGGATCTCGCGACCATGGAGCGGCTGTATAACCCCATGCCCGCCGCCCTGCGCGAACAGTTCCGCGGGTTCAAATCAGTTACGTTTTCGATGAAGCCAACCGGTGTGCCGGCCGTGAACGGCGACACCGCAACCGTGACCTGCACCCGCGCTCAGAGCGTGGTTGCAAAGCAGGGCGGACGCTTCGCCACTCCCACCGAGCAAGTGCGAGTCACGCTGAACCGCACTGGTGCCGGCTGGATCATCCGCGAAATCACTCGCATCTAATACGCTCCGCCGCAACCGCGCCGCCCCTCCACTACCCTCACCGCTGCGAACGCGATCATCATCGCACCGCAACTGCGCCGCACCCACTATCGTCGCCGCTCGGCTCCGGCCCCGAATCGCCGCTGCCCCAACCGCAACCCCTCGCGCCCTCACCGCTCCGCACCGCAACCGCCCCCCTCCATCACCGTCCCCCCTCCGATCGGAGCCGCGACCGTAAGGGAGCGAGCTACCTTAGTGCCCGAATTCGTACGAGAGTGCGATCAACGGCGTCACATCCTGCCGCAGCCCCTTATGATCCAGACGGAACAAGATATCTCCGATGAGGAGCAGCTTGCCGGACAAATTGTACTTCACTCCGACCGCGCCATTGCTCAGCCCGATCGTGTCCCGGCCTCCGGTGATCGTCGGCAGCGTGAGCGGGCCCGTGCCTCCGGCGATGTTCTGCGTGATGGTGCTCGATAGAAATGCCCGCGGCGCGTCGAAGAGAGCTTGCCCGAGATAGTCGAACGACAGAGTAAGCGCCCGGGTCACTCCCGCATCGGCGCCAACCGCATAAGTGAGTTGCGCCGGCAGCTTGCGTTTCACCGCAGGACCGTTCAGAATTGTCGGGCTACCCGCGGCATCTTCGCCGACCGTCGTTCCGGTAATGTTGCCGGCGAGGATAGATTCACCGTTCCATTCGTACCCGAGGTTCAGATGCGGAGAAAACCGGTGCCGACCGGAAATCGCGATGAACGGCCGGATGCCAGTGGCCCCCGACCCCAGGAACTGATCGGCGCTGCCGGTCGGAGTGCGGACATCCACAGCCAGAGCCACGCCCACGTTCTCGTTGCTGAATACGGTTCCCTTCACCCGGAACGTCACGTCGCCAATCCCTGACGCGCTGCCGTTACCCGTGTAGATGTTTGTTAGCGCTCCCCCAGCGTTAAACTCGTGCGGGTTCCCAACCGCCGGCAGTCCCGGACCGGGTACGAACGTCGGACCGGACACGCGGAAGATGGTCGCATTCGACGTCGCCGCCATGCGAACGCTCACGATCGGCACCGCCACCGACACGTCCAGCCGGTCCGTGATGCCCACTGTTCCGTATAGCACCGTCTGGTCCATCTTGAGATCGATGTTGTTGACTGTAGAAATCACGTCGGCTTCGTAGGGCTCCGCGGCCCCGCCAGGTCCAGTGCCCGGAACGTGGCTGAATACGGCTGGAATTTTGTGCAGATCGATGCCGTCGAGATTTTGGAATCGGAATCTCTGGTAGCTGACGCCGAAGGAGAAGTTGCGCCTACCGATAGTCTCGGCGCGTTCGGTGTAGACGGGTCCCAAACTCGTTGTCGTGCGCACGAACGCACCGGACGCGCTGTCGTACCGGTATGTGAATCCCGAGGCCGGCGAGATGATCGGCAGCGTGGTCAGTTGTGTGGCAATCGCGGTACTGACCGTCTCGTTCAGCGTCGTTTGCGCGGAGCCGATGAAATGCGCGTAGTGTGAAAATGCCGGACTATTGAACAGTGTCAGACCGGTGGAGCCGAACAGGTTCGGCAACACGCAGCCGGGTTGCGATTGATGGCCTTGGCATTGGCCGGTAACAACTGTTCCGTTGACCAACGGTTGCGCCGCGCCTTGCGCAAACAGCCTCGCGGAACCGGTCAGCAGCAACAGGCAAGTGGAAGAGAGGACACGAGTTACAGTGAGCATCGGGAGTCGATTCTAACATCGGGCTCCATTTATTCTTGTGATCTCGCAGCCACTACCCGCGCACAATTTGTTAATCCTCGAACAACGCATGATCGAGGCTTGCGAAAGAATATCCAAACGCATCGGATGCGAACTATCGGACTGCGTTACCGTCCATTACTGACGACTTGCCGCGCCGCTCCGGTTCAGCGCTTCTGCTTCGATATAAATACGCCGGATCTTTGGATACTTCCTCCGCACGGCTTCTTCAATCTGATGGACAGTCGTCGGAATTTCGTTGCCGTTCAGGTCAGGTGAGAATTCAACTTCGAGCGCGAGCAAAATGAATTCCGGTCCGAAATAGAGAGTCAGCGGACGGTTGACGGCGGCCACGCCTTCACACTCTTGCGCGATGCGGCGGATATATTCGACCGCCTCTCTGCCCATCGTCTCGCCGATGAGAAGCCCCCTGCTCTCCCGGATGAGCAGGATAGAGACGATCGCCAGCACGCATCCTATGCCGATGGAGGCCGCTCCGTCGAAAACCGGCTGCGAGAATCGGTGCGCCAGCCAGATACCGCCGAACGCCAGCGCGATTCCGGCCAGCGCCGCCGTGTCCTCTAGCACGACACTAAAGGTCGGCGGATCTTTGCTTTCGCGCAACGTACGCCACGAAGACCGGCCCCGCGCCTCTTTCCGGAACTCGCGATACCCAACCATGAGGCTGCTGCCCTCGAACAGTGCGGCGAACCCGAGCACGACGTAGTTCCACGTGGGATCCTCCAGTCGCCCGGGATGCAGCACGCGCGAGATGCCTTCAAAAATCGAGAACCCCGCGCCGACGGCAAATATGAGAATGCCTACAATGAAGCTCCAGAAATACAATTCCTGGCCGTGCCCCATCGGATGCTCCACGTCGGGAGGCCGCCGGCTGCGGTGCCGCCCCAGCACCAGCAACCCGTCGTTGCCGGTGTCCACAACAGAGTGGAAGGCTTCGGCCATCATCGCCGAGCTACCCGACAACGCCGCCGCGACAAACTTGACCGCAGCTACCGCCACATTCCCCGCGATCGCCGCATAAACTGCCTTGTCGGAATCGGCCACCGTATCTATCCTGCATACAACTTACCAACCCGCGCGAAGTATTAATTACACCTGCCACCGAGCACCAGCGCAAGATCGGTCGCGTTGGTCTGGCCTATGTGGAAGCCGCGGTGAGCATCCTACAAAACGTAGAATCGGAGCATGGCCGCACGCCCTCTCACACCGGTGTCCGAACAGAATTACCTGGGCTCCTCCTACCAGCCGGATTGCGAGTTTGAGGACGGCGTCCTGATCGAGAGGCACGTCCCTAACGAGAAACATAGTTGGATGCAGATAGCGCTGGGCTCCTACATTTTCCGCAGGCGGCGGGCCTGGGGCGTGACCGGCTACACACAACAGAGGGTGCGCATCCAGGGACTGCGGTCCGCGACCCGATCCTCGAGCAGCCGCCCCTCTTGGTCTCGAGATTCTCTGCCCGGATGACCGCTGCTCTGCGTAGATCAAACTATCGCGGACTGGCTGGCCGCTGGCGTGGGCTATGTCTGGGTGGTGGACCCTGAAACGCTAGAATACGGCCGAGGGACGAATGGAGCTGCCCGATGCCACGCTACGCATCCCTGGCACCCTCATCGAGATCCCGCTCGGCCAACTCGAAGAGGACAGATCTCAAGCCGATCATCGTAGATCGCGAGGCTTACCAACTCCCCACAATCGAATAATCGCGGTGGCAGAATGCATTCACAAGCGCTTCGCGCAAGGCCACTGGGGGAAACAGTGGTGCATCCGCCCGCTCGAACACGCCTGGTTCAATCCGGCCTGCGACTGACAAGTGCCGGGTGAGAAATTGACTCGCTTCTTCCAGTAGTTGGAGCGCATGACCGTTGGTTTGCCGCTGATCTAGGAATTCCGTCTTATCGGTGCCGCGAAAGCGGGCCATTCTCAATTGGCACTGCGCATAATGGGGCAACATCCGGCGTCCAAAAACTACCACCGCTGCATTCAGAACCTGGCCTTCGACGCGTAGTCCAAGACGATCGAGCACATCCGCTACGTCGGGGGACGCGGAAGGCGACATCCGTCCCGCTGTGACCCCGAGTCTTACGGTCTTGAAGATCTCTTCCTGGTCCAACTCTTCCAACAAGCACGATGCTGGGAGATTCTCCCAGCGTTGTGATGAGTGAGCGCGCTCCAAAAGAAGACGCCGGTATTTCTCCTGTGGCATGACGGAGGTCGTGGAGCCGATGCGCTCATATGGACGTCCGTCGAATGTGAATGGCCGGCTCTCGTGCGATGCGTCTGCTCGCAGCAAGAGCAACTCGTGTGCCGAGTCCGGCAAAGCGACCCTCTCAATCTGAACGGGGGCCGACGGCTCGAACCGTCTCAAGCATAGCGCGATGTCCTGCAATGTGCCGTCACTGACAGTCTGGCCGACGATCCCTTTATCGGGTGTCACTCCAAACAGTACGATACCACCACGACCATTGAGGAAGCCGCAAATCGTCTCCGCGGCCCGCGATAATTGGCCGGTAGTCTTCTTGAACTCTATGGTGTCGGATTCGCCGCGGCGGACGATAGCCTCGATCTCATTGATTGTCATGCGCGCGCGTGCAGTCGGCGTTGCAGATCAGGAGCCTTCGATTTCTCAATCCCTCATCATTTCACAATTGGGGGATGCCGAAGTGAGCGGGAGATCGGGGCCAACGCGCTGTCCTTGCACCAAACGCCTCGGGTCGGCATGACAATTTCAACCGACGGGCAGTCTTGGGCGGATTTCTTCGCCCAACCATAGCCACCAGCAATGCAAATCAAAGATTTGATTGGCTCCGAATGGCCGATCGCCTGCGCGTTTGGTAGGAGGTCAACCGTCCGTTCTGTATCTTATTGATTCTAATGGTGGGCGCGACAGGACTCGAACCTGTGACCTCCTGCGTGTGAAGCAGGCGCTCTAACCAACTGAGCTACGCGCCCGAGGTGTTCCCTTATATTACCAAACCTCCCCTCAATTCTGAATCGCGATCG
>Ga0105240_10004160_pt1 | contig 22170 bp, 19 predicted proteins | sample KBSC54metaG_FD_80426 | JGI IMG/M metagenome (GOLD analysis project Ga0105240, IMG submission 80426) | Corn rhizosphere microbial communities from Kellogg Biological Station, Michigan, USA - KBS C5-4 metaG | ecosystem: Host-associated > Plants > Roots > Rhizosphere > Soil | place: Michigan, USA... | reverse complement strand
GACCTCTCCCAACCAGCTGCGCTGGAACCCCCTCCCAATCCCCGAAGAGAAAACCGACTTCGTCGACGGCATCGTCACTTTGGGCGGCAACGGCGACCCCGCCATGCAAACCGGCGTTGCCATCCACATCTACGCCTGCAACGCCTCAATGGAAGATCGCTTCTTCTATACCGCTGACGGCGAAATGCTCATCGTCCCGCAGATGGGCACGCTCCGCTTCCACACGGAACTCGGCATCCTCGACGTCGCTCCCGGCGAGATCTGCGTCATCCCGCGCGGCATCAAGTTTCGCGTCGTACTCACTGAAAAGCAGGCCCGCGGCTACATCTGCGAGAACTACGGCCTGCCCTTCCGGCTCCCCGAGCTCGGCGCCATCGGAGCCAATGGCCTCGCCAATCCCCGCGACTTCAAAGCTCCCGTCGCCGCCTTCGAAGACCGTGACGGCGAGTTCAGCATCACCTCAAAGTTCCTGGGCCGGCTGTGGTCCGCTTTCATCGACCACTCACCGCTCGACGTGGTCGCGTGGCACGGCAACTACACACCCTACAAATATGACCTGACACTCTTCAACTGCATCAATACCGTCTCGTTCGATCACCCTGATCCGTCGATCTACACGGTCTTGAGCGCGCCATCCATCACTCCCGGAACAGCGAACTGCGACTTCGCCATCTTCCCGCCCCGCTGGATGGTCGCGGAGCACACCTTCCGTCCGCCATGGTTCCACCGCAACCTGATGAACGAGTTCATGGGCCTCGTCTTCGGCGCATACGACGCTAAGGCCGAAGGCTTCGTTCCCGGCGGAGCAAGCCTGCACAACTGCATGGCAGGCCACGGCCCCGATGCCGAAACATTCGAACGCGCATCCAATGCCGAGCTCAAGCCGCAATACCTGGCCAACACCCTCGCCTTCATGTTCGAAACGCAGCTTGTGGTCCGCCCGACGAAGTTCGCCATGGAAACCCGCATCCTGCAGCACGAGTACTTCGAATGCTGGCAAGGCCTCAAAAAGAATTTCAATCAGGGCTCGAAAGCCTGATCGTGAAGCCTGGCTCCGGATGACTGCTATTCAGACGCTGCTCGCCGGCTTCTTCGACTACGCGGGCCTCTACCCGCCCGCGAGCCTGAGCCTGCGCTCTGCCGCCAATAACTACCTCGACTACGCATCCGGCAAGCACGCCCCCTTCCTTGGCCGCTTCATCATCAATGCGGACCGTCTTAAGGAGTTGCGCTCCATCGCCGGTGATCATCTGCGGCAGTTCAAGCTCAGCGTCATCCTCCCCAACGTCGACAGTTTCGCCGCCGTCTCACACGAGATCAGCAACGGCATGTCAATCGAAGCCGTCGAGATTAAGTACTCCGATCCGAAGACGCTCGAGCAAACTGCGAATGCAATCCCACAGTCGGTCGCTGGCTACATAGAGATCCCTCTCGATGCCAACGCAATCACCGCACTTGATCCAATCTCCCGCACAGGGCTGCGCGCCAAAATCAGAATGGGCGGCGTCAGTGCCGAAGCCTTCCCGACTCCGCCAGCAGTCATCCAGATGTTAAGTGCACTCGCGAAAATCCGCCTCCCCTTTAAAGCAACCGCTGGGTTGCATCATCCCATTCGATCCACTCAGCCGCTGACCTACAATCCGCGGAGCGCAACCTCAACCATGCACGGATTCGTCAACCTCTGCTGTGCCGCCGCCGCCCTCTACTTCGGCGGGAACGATCACGATGCCGAAAACATCCTCAACGGACAAGACCCTTCAGCTTTCACCGTCAGCGAGAATTCAATCGGGTGGCGGCATCTCACATGGAGCGGGGATCAGCTCGCCATGCTGCGTCGCGACTTTTTCACCGGCGTAGGAAGCTGCTCCTTCGAAGAGCCAGTTCACGATCTGGAGGCACTCGGATGGCTCTGACCAGTTGGATCGAGACCGCGAACATTCAAGCCAGCCATTTCCCGCTGGAGAACCTCCCCTACGGCGTCTTCAGCAATGGCGATGCCCCACGCATCGGAGTAGCAATCGGCGATCAGGTGCTCGATCTCAAGGCCTGCATCGACGAAGAACTCCTCGGCCCGCTTCCTCCCGAAACAGCCGCCGCATGTTCACGCGATTCCCTCAACGAGCTCATGTCGCTCGGACCATCTGCATGGTCTGCGCTGCGCCGTCAGCTCACAGACGTTCTCAGCAATGAAGCTCCCCCCGCCACGCAGCAAAAGCTAAACCGCCACCTTCTGCCGATGGCCGCCGTCCAAATGCATCTCCCTGCCCACATCGGCGACTACACCGACTTCTACGCATCCCTTCACCACGCCACCCGCGTCGGCAAGCTCTTCCGCCCCGACAATCCGCTCCTGCCCAACTACAAGTACGTCCCCATCGGCTATCACGGCCGCGCCTCCTCCATCGTCGTCAGCGGAACCAGCATCCCTCGCCCCAGCGGCCAAACCAAGCCCGCCGCCAGTGAGCAACCCGTCTTCGGCCCCTCGCGCTCCCTCGACTACGAACTGGAAATGGGAATCTTCGTCGGCCCCGGCAACGCGCTCGGCCAGCCGATCCCCATCGACAACGCCGAACAGCACATCTTCGGCCTCTGTCTCGTCAACGACTGGTCCGCCCGCGACATCCAGTCATGGGAATATCAGCCTCTCGGCCCCTTCCTGGCCAAGAGCTTCGCCACAACCATCTCTCCCTGGATCGTCACCCTCGAGGCCCTCGCTCCCTATCGCGTGCCGCCAGCCGAAAGATCCGAAAAAGATCCCGCGCCCCTCCCCTACCTCGCGCAACAACCCTCGGCCCCTTCGGCCATCGACGTCACCGTAGATGTCTTCCTACAATCAGAAAAGATGCGCGAGCAAAAGCTCGACCCAATCCAACTAAGCCGAGCCAGCCTCCGCGATCTCTACTGGAGCCTCGCGCAACTGCTGACGCACCACGCCAGCAACGGCTGCAATCTCCGCCCCGGCGACCTCCTCGCCACCGGCACCATCTCCGGCCCCAAAGAAGGCTCCGAGGGCTGCCTGCTCGAAATGAAGCATCGCTCCCAGCCGCTCACGCTCCCCACCGGCGAAACCCGCGCCTTCCTCGAAGATGGAGACGAAGTAACCCTCCGCGCCTACTGCCACCGCCCCGGCCTCCCACGCATCGGCTTCGGGGAGTGTCGGGGGCGGGTCTTGGCGGCACGCAACTCCAACAGAGAAGAGCCAAAATTCAGCTCCGCCCAACATTTTGGTTAGGACCTAAAAAGGCTCTGCGATGATGCGAGGTCCTGACTTATAAACAACGAAGTCGCCCGCAACGGCTCCAACAGCTCTGTTGGTAATCGGATCCAGCCTCGCATAAGGATCTGTGAAGGACGCTTTCCAGACAGGCTGACCTGTCGTCGAAGAGAAGATGGTGTTGCGCGACGGGTCGTATATCCAACCTGCTCTCGCTGGCTGGAATCTCGCCAACTCCGGTAACGGAGGATTTGCGAGCAGAGCACCTGTGGCGCTGTAGATCGAGCACGAAACGTAGCGCAGATATCCATTTGCGTCGAGGGAATAGTTATTCACCAGGAGCTGATTATTGTCGATCCACCCAACCGCATAACCCGGAAAACTGCCGAGTCCGCCAACAGAGTCTTTGAGAATAGACGTGACCGAGTCCTGAGACTTACGCGGGCCCAGGGTGGCTGCTATCAAGCTCCCGTCTGGTGAAAGGAACGGAGGAGCCAAATAGTACGCGTCGTTATTGTAGGGCGAAGGGTTGTCTGACCACACCATCGCGCCATCGATGTGCGAGACCTGCCTCGTAAACAGCCACGATGATCCCGCGGCGGTCTGCTGGAATGTGCCGGTGACCCGCCCCATTCTGGTGCCTGAACTCGAGAGACTGAAATCGAACAGTGCTGAACTTCCACTACCTGCGCTGTAGGGGAATGAGCTAACGACATTCCCGGATGGGAGCGAGTAGAACTTCAGGCTCCGATCCAGAAAAGCATTGATGTTGACGTTAGCCAAGTAAGTGGCTGCTCCCAGCGTGCTACCGTCGGCAGACAGTGCCAGTTTCCCTGCCGACTGTTCGATCTCCCCTTCGAGAGTCTGCGAGTACGGGTCGATGATGACGATTTTGCCGTTCGCAGTGCTGATTGCAGCATGTCCCGGGCTGCCGGCGATACTCCAGGCATCACCGCGGCCGAAGTATCGAGGTGTCCCTGCCAGGCTGGCGCCGTCCAAGACAACTCCGTTGCGGTTTCCTGCCACCCACTCGGATGCAGAGCTAGCCGCGTATTGAATCCCATATTCGATTGGGAACGTGAAGGAAATTTCCGTCGGAGAGGAGCTGGACAAATCGATAACGTGGAACTTACTCACGCCGCCAGTGTCTGATGAATACGAGTACGAGACAAAGCTTAGGGTGGATGCTGAGCTCACTATTCCTTCGGCAGAACCGCTGCCCTGGCCTCCCCAGCTGAACGCTGGGGTTCCAGACCCGATCGGGTATACATCGAGACGGCCTGAAATCAGAGCCCAGACCCATTCACCTTGTCCTCCGAATGTGACATAGGTGGGGAGACTGATAGCTGCTTCTTGTATGCCCGTCTTCGAGTAGACGTAGATTCCGTTACCCCCACTCGTCAGGAATCGATTGCCATCCGTAAACCATGAGTTGAAAGCAGTGGTGAACGAGGGAGTGATGGCTGAAGTGCCATCCAAGATGGAGATGGACTCGATCACTTTGGCTCCAGCAGGTCCGAGTGCAACTTGTAATGCGTCGGGAGCCGAGTAACTCAGCGCTTTGGAGTAGTCTCCGGGTTTGGAGAAAAGCAGCCGGCCTTGAGGCGTAAAGACATAAATACCCGCTTGCGAGCCGATGGTTATGTAACTTCCGTCTGATGCCAACTGCCACCAGCTCGTGATCTGGTTATAAAAGTCCGGTGATATTGGATCGGGGCCGTATAGGTTGAGACCGCGGAAGACGATCGATGAGATGAGATGCCCGTCTGATTGCGCCCGAACCTCCAAGCCATTTGAAACTGCGATGACTAAATTCTGACCGGCCATATCGGCCGCTTGCAGGTATCGAGCAGGCACGGAAGTTGGGCACAACTCTCCCATGCTGTGATAGCGGCAATTCGAGAGCGGCCGCATGCCATCGCCGTCAGCGAGAAGAGCGCTGGAAGAGTAATCCCACAGTGCCCAGTGTGAAAAGGTGTCTGCACTCAGGACGCGATTATTCCCCATCCGAAGAGTATTTATGGGTTGCTCGTGCCCGAGTTCAAGCACAACTTGCGGTTGCGCAACAGAGATAGTGACGGTCGCATCCGTGCTGCCATTGGCATTTGTTGCGGTGACGGTGTAAACAGATGAGGGCGCAACAGCCGTAGGCACACCAGAGATTGTTCCGGTAGACGCATCCAGGATCAGCCCAGGCGGCAGTTCCGGTGTAATGCTGAAGAGGTCCACCGCTCCTGTAACCGAGGGAATGTCGGATGAAATGGGTTTGCCGACAATGGCGTTTATCGTGGACAGAGGATAGGCGAAGCTGGACGGTGCACCAACCCTCACCGAGATAGCAAGCGTGGTGCTTGTGGAGCCGGAGCTGTTCGAGGCAGTGACCGTGTAGGTGGTTTCCGGCGAAGCGGTCTTCGGCGTTCCGCAAATCGTGCCCACCTTGGTGTATCGATCATCCTCGCTCCCGCACTGACCGTGCATGGGATCGAAGAGCAGGAGCCCTTCGGGTAGTTGTGGACTAATGCTGAATTGGTCAACTACTCCGACGACCGATGGCGGGAGGTAGATATATTCCCCGACGCTTAGGGTGATCTTTGATCTTGAATAGCTCAGATTGGACGGTGGAGTGTCTTTGACCGTTACGGTGGCACTGCCTACGAGCCCCGTTCCATTGAAACCGGCAGACACAGTCACCGATCCGGCCTTCGCCGGTGTGAAAAGACCGGACTGGCTCACACTTCCCATCGCTGTGTCGACGACGCTCCATACGAGCGCAGTGCCGGGGTTTTGTGTGCCCTTCGGTGTCGCCACGCACGCTGACGTTTGATTGGTGAAGATGACCGAAGGAGTGCAGTTCACCGTAAGGGTCGCAGGTTCGTTGAACGAGCCTGTATGACTGGTGTCCTTTGTTCCGGAACCACCACATCCGCAGAAGACCAGCATGACTCCCAGTGTAACCACGACTCGCCAGCTGGAATTCCGGAAGCGCTGGTTCCGTGTGTTCCTATAGCCGCCTCCTGGTGCTTGTGTTTCATTCCAACTGACACCGTTCCCCGCCTTTGAACCTTCGCGGACTTGCATGGGGGCGGTATAGAACGGTCTGCCTGGATGGTCAGTGAGTCCGGTCACGGAACCGTGTGTCGAACCGGCCGGTGACTATCGTCGGTAACGGCGCCAGCGGGCACCATAATTGGCACCGCGCCCGAATGGTAAGCTGAGCCGCATCGGAACTATTCGCAAGCCTCTGAACTAAAATGAAGAATTGACGGCGAGGGCCTGTAGCTCAACGGTTAGAGCAGGGGACTCATAATCTTGGATGAGTTCCCTTAGCCAGATTTTGATGCGCTTGGATCACCTTGCAAATCCAGAGGTTTCTAAACTGGACATACAAAGCGCCCGCAGCCCATCTAGCCGGGTACTCGCTACATTTTCCGCTACAGAGTAGTTCGTTCGAAGGCGGATTTAGTTCAGCGAGCCGCTGGTCAACCAGCCCTTTTTGGTGAGGACCTGAAGCGCTAGCCTGATCTGGCGCGGTGTGAACTGTTTCTTTCGATCATTCCAGGCGTACGTACCTGCAATGACCTCGCTTACTTCGGTTGATTTACTTTGGGCGGCTACCCAATGAACTGTGGAGAGGAGTTCAAGGTTGAAGCTGTCTTCAAATCCATCAGCAAGTTCCGCAACGCGCTTTATTCTCTCGGCGGTATCAGGATGAGCAGCCAGTACTCGCTGCGCATCATCCTCTGCTCCAGGCACCAACTGAAGTTCCTTTGAGGGTGAATCGCCATCGTCAACGAAACCCGCTACGTAGTAGCCCTCGATCTTCCGGAGTACGTGTCTCAGATTCTCAGCATAAGGCCCGTATATTCCTTGAGAAAACTTTAAAGCCAATGGTTCGCCAGCAACTTGGAGGAAGTACATCAATTTATGAATCTCAAGGAGAGTCACGACTGGATCGAGCAGCCCGGATAAATACTTCTTCATCAGCCCTATGAGCGCAGCGCGCCCTGCGGTCATCGTGGGTACTTTTCCTTTGATTGGACTGATACTCGGAGAAAATTCGGGATTCGGCTCGAAGACTACGATTCTCACGTCCTGCAACGGCTTTAACGCATGTTCAATTTTTGGCCTCACTTGGGCCCAACGCAATCCGCCTAAACCCGCGCCGAGGGGCGGAATCGCTATGGAATGGATCTTCTTCTGTTCAACGACAGCCCGTAGATCCTTCAAACCTGCGTCGATGTCCTCGATGCGGCTCTTGCCGCGCCAATGACGTTTTGTAGGAAAGTTGATGATGTATTTCGGACCAGTCACCCATCCAGTTTCAAAGACAAACATACGACCGGGCTGGACTTCTTCGCGATTGCATGCGGCGGCATAGGCTTTGAAGTTTTGAGGAAACTTCGTCTTGAATTGCAGCGCTACGCCTCTGCCCATTATTCCGACGCAATTGACTGTGTTCACGAGCGCTTCAACATCCGACTGGAGAATGTCACCGGTCTTGAATTCCATCATCAATTGCCGCCTCAACTATCAGTAGTACCAATCGGTCCTAAGCTCCACCGGTGGCCGGTGGGTTGCATTCTCCAGCGCTGCCAAGGCCTTCAGCGCCACACCCTTGGAAAGCGCTCCGATTCGCTTTACCAAATTCCATGGGACTCTGTGCTCGACTAGAAACTCTGCCTGCTTTCGATGCTTCACATCTGGATCACGCCAATCTCGCGCAGCGACAGCATTCCAATCAATCTCGTTCAGATTTGTGAGATCGCAACGATCTTCAAACGCAAATGCACCGGCGTTCGAAAGGGTCAAGGCCCAGCGCAACTTCTCAGCTTCCGCCCATTTTACGACTTCATGCAAGTCCAACTCTAAATGAATAATCGGACCCTGACCTTCCTGGTAACTCAAATCCGGATCATTCCCGCGATATAGGAGGTACAACATCACAGATCTTGGACAGAAATAGAACGGAACGCATTCACCCACGTGAAGGCCGGGATGACTTTCCAGTGCAAGTTGCAGCCTGCGCTGTTTGATTCTGTTCATTCCAATGTTCGTGCCACACCCTAATCGCTTGATGATCTCCGCATCACAGAAAAGATGGCCGTCCTCGATAATCGACGGAAGGCGGTCAACATGAAGTATGTGGTACACCTTCGGATTGGCGGGCGGTTGCGTCATCTTGAAAGTTTCGGGTTCTGAAGCAGCACCGACTTCGTGACCCTCCTATTCTTCCAAGTCATCATCACCCTCGAATATCTCCTCATCTTCATCTTCCAGTTCGATCGTTGGCCCTTCGTCCGAGTACTCAATAGGCTGGCTCAATTCCAACAGATCTTTGTTGAAGTTGTAATCGAGTTGGTCAACATGCGCTCCAAGCTTGTTGTTGTCGTTGTACGAATCGAAGTCTATTTGAATCTGGACGACATCCCGGAGAGCCCCTCTTCTCCGCAATTGTCCAGCAGCACGCATCTTTTCTGGCGGCATTTCATACGTCTTGTGCCAGCGAGATCTCCACCGGAGACCTTGAGTGGTTCCAACTTCGAACATCTCAGGCTGATGAGATCGAACACTACGCCCTTGTGGGTCCTCGAAGTAGTCATCTCGCAGGGCTGTTCTGATCCTTGCCCTTAACAGCTTGTGTTCGTCGATGGGCGGCGGGTTGTACAGACCCGTTTCGATTGCCCACGACGCAACGGTATCTGGGTCGATTGGCCCGTCGAACTCCGGATGGGATTCCATGAAGCGATCGACCAGAAAGAGCATCTTGCGGTTCCCGTGCCGAGGTTTACTCGAGTTTTGTATCGTCATGTTTGTTCCTCAGATTGCGACGGGGGCTATCATTTGGTTCCAACCGTCGGTTAGGGCCGTAGTGATCACTGATTCTCTGACCTTGGGCAAGAGCTCTCGAAGAGCGCTGTAACCAAGTTCCTTTCGATATTGCAGTTGCCCGACGATGATGCCGGGATGAATCTTGATAGCATGTGCGAACTGGATAACCCGCTCCTTGGAGTAGTACGGTCCAACCCGGGATATGAAAGAAAAGAGTTCGTCTTTGGAGATTAGCGAGTGGGCAGCCGCATCATTCGCAAGTCGTTCTGCTTCCTCCTCAGCCAAACTGACTGAAATTCCCTTGGTTTCGTCGGTGAGCTCTGTATCGACCGATAAGGCATCCCCTGCGCGGATGTGCGCACATTCATGCATCACAGTGAACCAAAAGCTATCGATTCGGTCGTGTTGAATCGAAACCGCAATCGCTGGTTCTGAGCCACTCAGCCAGAACGCAGCACCATCGATCTTCATACCCGGGAGAGGTTCGATAACAACAAATCGAATGCCATACTCACTTAGCAGCGATCCGAGGCGTCCCGCCTCTTTTGGGTACGCTGCGAGTAGACGGAGCTTCTTCCAGAGCTTCGGCAGGAGCCGTTGATCGAATTCTGCTACCGACATCGACGCGGCCAATTGACGGGCCCTGAAGTACCAAGCGATCTCTGAGGAAGTAAGCTCCTTGAGCTTCGTAGATCTCTTGGCTGCGACTGGTAGGCTGACGCCCTTTTCTATGGACTCTACGCCGTAAAACTGCTTCAGCTCTTTTTCGAGTTCTTCGCAGTCTGATGTAGCCTTGATCCACCCGCGCCTTTGCATATCTCTGATCGGAGCGAGTTCGAACAGTCTTGCTCTTCGTGAGACTTCATCCACATCTGTCTCAACCAGACTTAGAGAGTACTGAGTATTTAAATCAAGCCAGTCTTTTGCGGTTCCGCCCAGAACGGTACTCAGGGAGACGGCCATCGAAGGAGTTATTCCAGTCTTTCCACGGATCAGGTTGCCGATGGTGCCAGCATGTCTACCTAAAATTGTTGCCAATTCTTCCTGTGTCCAGCCCCGTTCATCCAATTTCTCCTGAATGTACTTTCCGGGATGCTTGGCGCGTTCGATTGAGGGGTTCACAAATCGATGGTAGCCTAATTTCTACAGATCCACAATAGATGTATAGATTTATGTATAAGCACATTATAACTTGTTATTTACACGTGTTCTGCATGAACGGAAAGAATGTTCTACTGATAAGAAAGTCCAGTGAGGAAGGAGCTGTCAATTGCGCAACTCGCCGGAGCACAACGCGAGAAGGCCGTTCTTCTGGCTGCATTTGGTGTGCTGAGAATTCCAGACACCGCCTGAGACAACGCGACAAGGGCAGGGATGGCGGAGTTAAGACACAAGCCACGACACAACGAAATCGCTGTGCCCCTCCCAAAAAGCCGGAGGCGAATCCGATCTCAATTTCTTGAGTTGGAAGCCACGACATGAGGACACTTGTGTGCAAGGTATGTGCCTGCTCTAAAGAAGGCAGTGCGCTCATCTTGAACAGTGTCTAGAACCTGCTTGCACGAATTGCAAACAACTTCGACGTCGTGGCCCTTGCGTCGAAGCGTGAATTGGGACTGTTCCAAGGGTCACCTCAATGAGATTTGATGGCTACGCACTGACTGCCCGAGAGCGGAACGAAGATTTCGGGGCGGTTCTCAAAGAACTCCTGAAATGCGCGAACGACACCATCGGAAAGCGGGTAATCATGGGATAGTATTGCACCCCCTTGGGATATACGCGGCCAGAACCATTCAAGAGCGGATTTGGTAGAGGAGTAGAGATCGGCGTCCAGATGCACAAATGAGAACCTGGTCTCAATTCCATCAGCGGAAGCGGGAAACAGGCCAACGTGATACTCCGTGCGATTCTGCCATTGCGATAGATTGCGTCGAACGGTTGCGAGTGAGCCTTTATATTCGCCCTTTTCAAACCTATTCTCAGATTCAGGCAGGCCCTCGAATGTATCGAAGAGATGCATGCGCTTGCCAGAGTTCTTGAGCATGAGCGCGGCTGTGGCGCCGTTGTACACGCCAAGTTCCGCGATGTCACCTGGGATTTTGTCGCACGCACTGAGCCATTGAACAATCTCAGAGCCTTCGAGTGGGGTAGTTGCAGCCGGGATCTGTCTGAACGTCTCCCTACAAGCCCTCAGCACGTCCCGTCGCATCGGATGTCGAAACGTACCGAGTCCATATCCGAAATGCGAGCAGAAGAGATGCACTTTGAATTGCATACGGCTCAGAAATGTTTCGGTCATTGGGTGACCATTTTAATCCGTTCGCTACCCAAGAGAAAGTAAACCAGGCTCATGGTGCGCAATTTCCTTGCATTCGCGCAGCAGTTCCCTGAAGAATGCAGCCTCTTGTCGCGCCTCAACTGAAAATCGCCCATGCTTCCGGCGGGCCTCTTTAGATCTGGCGAGTCCCTCCGCTGTCCTTGGTCCTGTGGAGCGCCCGCCGTGCATTCGGCAGCGCTTTCTACCTCGAATCACTGGAGAACCGCAGGGGAGGCCACTGCGCGTGCAAGCGCCGCATCTTGGCGCAGTGCTGAGGTCGCCGGCAGGGTTACCATTCCGAAGCCAGCCACGTCGCTTTGCATGGGGTTCATCCGTTGTTTTTTTAAGCATTCCCCTCCCCTTGGTTGATTGTTCCCACAATAGCCTGTCCGCCCGCCTGCACAGTGACGTGTTCCACGATCATCTTTTGCTGTCCACCTCCCCGATATGTCCTAAGACACTCATTGATCGTTGCGAACGCTCTCAACAGCCTTGTCGCCCGGTTGACATTGCGGTCTACTCCGTCCGTGGTCTGATCATCGAGCATTCCCCTTCGCAGAAACTCCATGCTCTGGCTATGCAACGCAATCAGCTGAGAGCACAGCATCACTTCCATGCCATCTCGCGGGGCGAGCGCAGCGACTCCGTCCAAAGCGAGGTTCATTGCCTCTGGTGTTTCGCCCTTCCCGCGTGCGTGCGCCGAAGCCTGCACAACCTGGGAGAGACGCACCATGTCCAATGAGTAGTTGTCGAAAGCGGTGGCTTCCGACTTCACATCGGAACCCAGGAACGCCTTCTCGACCCTTCTTGATCCAGCGAGATCTATCGCCAACTCGCCCTTATTGTTTAAACGGAATCCGGCTGGACGAGGAAGATCTAGAGCTTTGCTTTCTGCAACCCGTTGCTTGTTCTCCGGAAGAGTTTTAGCCGTAGGGGCCTTGTCTTTCTGTTCTGCTCTTGTCATAGCGGCACCTACTAGCAGTTTAGGACACAAGTCAACTTGCGTTAAATTCTCCGAGTGGCCGTTATCTAGTTTTCAACTAGTTAGATCTGCTGAACACGAAAACAGAGCCAATATCAACGGAGAAGAATCAACCTTCTTTGGAAAACGTATGGGGCTTCGCAAACTTTACAGGGGACTCTCGCAGAATTTGGTGAAGTCCTTCGAATCCATGTTCGCTAATCTTTGCGAAGGGCTTTCCTCTTCGATTCAGCTTCTGCCTAGGTTTACGTTCTTTGGCGGGTATCCTCTCGAGAGCGATCTTTACCACGGTGTAGCTGCACATTTTGCCAGCTCTAACGTCGAACTCAATTAGGCCCAGATCCCGAAGCGTTTCCCTAGCTGCCCTGATCGTAGCGACTCCCATCCCGGTCTCATCGGCAAGCACACGATCTGCAACTCGGAGAGTCTTCCGGTAGCCATTGTCATTCAGTCGGCTGCACAGAGCAGTAAACAGCCAGCCCTCTGTCGGCTTGAGTTCCGCCGCTTTCCCGCTCGAGAACAATCTGTGAGGCATTTGGAAGTAGCCTCCTGGGAAGTAGCTCTTGCTCTCCTTCTGGTCGGATTCATCTTCGCGCTTTCGCGACACGGAAGGGCTCACAGGCGGGCTAGTTTGCGGCTCGAGATATTCCGAGGCAGTGAGCACAGGCGGGACTGGCTCAAGACGGGCAACCGCCCTATCGAACTCCTCTTCCTCGGAATACCAAGTCATGTTCGCCTCAGCGGGACCGCTCTTCCGGCTTCCCACGGTCCTCGACAACGCGCTCGAGCTCGCTTTCTCGGATCATGGTCCGACTTCCCACCTTGGTCCTCTTCAACTTCCCTTTCGACAACCAAGCGTGAATGGTGTACTTGCTCAGCCCTCCCAAGCGGCGGGCAGCCTCTTCAACCGATAGCAGTGCGTCCAAGTTCAATCTCCCCTAGCGCAGCAGCGCTAAGAGAATATTCCGTTGACTCGGTCAGACTGCGGTAGTACTTTTCTATACATGCCTAAGCAATCAAGCCGTGTACAGAACAAACGGGGCATTCTTCCGTCAGGTTTACCGATGCGCAGCTTGATTGGCGCCTTGAACGACGATGACGGAAGAGTGAAATGGGGCTACAGCCGGAAAAGGATTGTTCTTTTGGTGCAGGCGCTTCGACGGCTCGATGAAGCATGGTCACACTGGGCTTCGCTCACCAGTGCGGAACAGCGGAGGAAAATCCTTAAAGACCGGAACGAATTTCGCATGGGCATCGATGCCGTTTCGCAAGCGCAGAAGACTATATTTTTGATGCTCCGCAAGTACAAGGCAACTCCGTCGCTACACCTAGACCGCACTTCAGAAAATCCCCTCGGTTGTTGGAGGTTGGAGTGGAGCGGAAGTGGAGAACAACCCCATTTCGACTTCGTTTTTGCTCTCGAAGCCATCGAAATACTGAAGGCTGGAAAGATCAGCTCAATCAGGGAGTGCGACCAGTGTCGGAAATGGTTTTTTGGAAGATTTCAACACCAGCGATTCTGTTCTGTTGGTTGTAAGGATCAGTTCCACACGTCTAATGAAGCCGACAAATCGAGACGGCGGGAATGGGCCAAAGCGAACTACCAGTCTCGTAAGGAACTAGAGTCGGGCTCTCGCAATGCTGCAACTCGCAAACGGAGGAAACCATAATGTCGATCTTCAAGCGCGGTTCCGTCTACTGGTTTCATTTCTTGTTCAACGGGGAACATGTGCAGCGCAGCACGAAGCAGGGAAACCCCAAGGTAGCCCGACAGATTGAAGCTGCCCATCGCACCGCCCTGGCGATGGGGGAAGTTGGCATTGAATCGCGCAAACCCGCGCCGATCTTCAAGCATTTCGCAGAGCGGTTCGTCTCACACGTTGAAGCTCGCCACGAGAACAAACCTCAGACCGTGGCCTTCTACGCCGCCAAGCTCTCCCGGTTGCTCGAATACGCACCCATCGGAAGCGCTCGGTTGGATCGGATTGACGAAGGACTCATCGAAGCGTACATCGTGGCACGGCGCGCCTGTGTAGGCCCCGCAACCGTCAATAGGGAGCTTGCTACGCTTCGTCGAATGCTGCGACTCGCCCAAGAGTGGAAAGAGATTCAGCGGGTCCCAAGGATTCGACTTCTCTCAGGTGAACGGATTCGGGATTTCGTGCTTTCGCGCCAACAGGAGTCCGTCTACCTGGCGGCCTGTCCGCAACCGTTGCTCGATCTCTCCGTCCTCATGCTCGAGACGGGCTTGCGGATCGGGGAAGCCCTGCACCTCGAGTGGTCCGATGTGACTCTCCAGCCGCTGAACGGTGCGCGGTTTGGTTTCATCCGCATCCGGGAGGGCAAGAGCAAAAACGCAAAGCGAATTATTCCGCTCACGGATCGGGCTTCGGCTCTGCTTAAGGGTAGGTGGAGCACCAGAACCAGCGGCACAGTATTCGGCAATCGAGAGGGTCAGCCCTACGTTGGCACCTCCATCAATCACCTTCACCAGAGCGTCTGCAATCCGAAGATAAACGGCAAGCGGAAGCGCATCTTCCCCCGGGATTTCGTGCTTCACTCCCTGCGCCATACAATGTTGACTAGACTCGGGGAATCGGGAGTGGACGCCTTCACCATCATGCGCATTGCTGGTCACAGCAGCATTACCGTTTCGCAGCGGTACATCCACCCGACACCGGAAGCGGTGGAGCGGGCTTTCGAGCGGCTGCAACTATCGGGCAAAGGTCCGGACGTAGAAGCCGAAATCGAGCCAAAACGACTCCCACCCGCTACAGTATCCGCTACACTCGAGGGTGCGGTTACCGTAAGTCATTGAAGGGCCTGTAGCTCAACGGTTAGAGCAGGGGACTCATAATCCCTTGGTTGGGGGTTCGAATCCCTCCGGGCCCACCACTCAATGCGGAACCTAAGAAGCCCGCGCCCGCCGAGCATTCTCCACAAAAGCACGCACCTTGGCCGGATCCTTCCGCCCGGGCGCCGCTTCCACGCCCGACGCCACGTCGACGCCCCAAGGTCGAAGTTTCTCGATGGCTTCCGCCACATTCGCAGGGCCCAGGCCGCCCGCAGCAACCATCTTCATTCCCGCAGTGCCGAACAAAGATGCCGCCGCATCCCAGTCAAAACGAATGCCCGTCCCGCCGATAGCGGTCGACGTCCGCGAGTCAACGAGGATCCCGTCAATCTGCTTATTTTCAGCCAGCGATGCCGCCTTCTCTGAAGCGTCCGCTGCGTAATGCACCACATGCAAAATGCGAAGCGCAGATCCGAACCGTTCGCGCAATCTGCCAGCGAGATCTTCACCGCCCTCGAAGTGAAGCTGCACACCCGTAAGTCCGCAACTCTCCACAGCCGACACAATCTCATCGAACGTGGAGCCGACAAACACCCCAATCTTCTCGATCGATGATGGAAGTCCCGGTGTAATCAACGCGACCTGCGTGACCGTGACCTGCCGTGGGCTCTGAGCGAAAACGAAACCGACCGCATCCGCTCCGGCGTCCACAGCGAGCATGGCATCGGCCAACGAGGTGTTCGCGCAGACCTTCACCCAGAGGCTCATGGGCTGACTCTTGATCCTGTTAGCAGGTCCAAAAGCGCTGCGCCTGGATCAGCCTGGCGCATCAAGCTCTCCCCAATGAGAAAAGCATCGAACCCCGCCCCGCGCAGCCGTCCGATATCTTCAGGACTGGAGATGCCGCTCTCCGCGACGCGAACCACCGACGCCGGAATACGCTCCGCCAACTCAAGCGAGGTCTCCATGCGCACCTCGAACGTCTTCAGGTCGCGGTTGTTCACGCCAATCGCGTCTGCGCCGCTCACCCCAAGTACGTCCAGCACCTGCTCCAGCTCCGCCGCTGTGTGCACCTCAACAAGCACGTCGAGCTCAACGCTGTGCGCCGCGTCAGAAAACCGCCTGAGCTCCGAAGCATCGAGCGCGGCGGCAATCAGCAGGATCGCATCCGCGCTGTGAGCCCGCGCCTCCACGATCTGATATTCATCCACCGTAAAATCTTTCCGCAAACATGGAATCGCCACCGCAGCCGACGCAATCTCCAGATTGCGCAAGCTGCCCTGAAACCACGGCTCGTCCGTCAGAACTGACAGCGCCGCTGCGCCCCCCGCCTGATAACGGCCAGCCAGCCACTCCACATCGAAGTCCGCGCGAATCAGCCCCTTCGACGGCGAAGCCTTCTTGATCTCCGCAATCACCGCCGGCCCCGACTCCGACCGCCTCCGCAGCGCAGCAGCCCATCCCCGCGGCTGATGAAGCGCCGCCATGCGCCCCAGTTCAGGCACAGGAACGCGTTCCTTCGCCGAGGCGACGGTGGCCCGCGTAGCCGAAATAATGGTGTCGAGCCGTGTTGCCATGCGCTGATTCGAGTATACGGATCAGCCGTGAAAGTAGCCCGCTGGTCACCGGAGTAGCATGAAACCATGCGGTCTTTTCTCCTTCCGGGGCTGCTGCTCATCGCATCCGCCACCTGCCACCCGCAAGCGGCCCAAATGGACAGCGATCATGATGGTCTCGCCGACTCCCTTGAGCAATCGCTCCTCAATCAGTTCCAGCCGCAATTCCTCATCAGCAGCACCGACTGTTCCGCAAAACCGGCGGAGTTTATGCCGCTATCTGCAAAACCCCTCGACGTTGCGGATAACGGCACAATCTACGGGCAAGCCTTCCCTTCCCCCGGACTGACCAATGCAGTTGAGCTGCATTACTACGATCTTTGGCGGAAAGACTGCGGCCAGGCTGGTCATCTGCTCGACGCCGAGCACGTATCCGCTCTGGTTTTCGAAGACGGCGCAGGAACCTGGAAGGCGCGTTACTGGTACGCCGCCGCGCACGAAGACACGCTCTGTCACGCTAGTCAGATCGCGCGGGCGAAGGCGCTGAATTCTGAGGAACATGGACCTGAGGTCTGGATCTCGTCAGGCAAGCATGCCGCCTTTCTAAGCAAAGCCGTTTGCAACCACGGCTGCGGCGCCGACACCTGCGCAAACTCCGCACAGCTTGACGGCACGCATTTGATAAACCTGGGCGAAACCTCTGCCGCAATGAATGGCGCAACCTGGGCCTCTTCTAAACAGTGGCCTCTAAAACAGAAGATGATGCGCAGCGACTTCGATGCTGCTCTCACCAGCCGGCTGGAGAGCCTGCCTGCGGACGACATTGCATGGGCGAACCCCGGTAAACGTCCCGTACAGGCCGCAATCCTCGGAGGCGACGCAGCGCTGGGTGGAGCGGCCACAGGATTTCGCGCGACCGATTCCGCGCTTACCATCGCTGACACACATACGTCAGGAGCGATGGACACCGCAACCCGAAAAACCGGAAACGCACTGGTCAAGTCTTACCGCGATGTGAAGAAGGCTCTGAAAGCAGCGACAGGCGCCGGCACTTCTGAATCCGGAAGAAAGCAATCAGCTCCGCCTATCCGATAGCAGAATTCATCGTCGTTCATGGCTGAACGAAGGGCAGCATCTGGTTTCAGCCAAACTGCTGCCCCGAATTCCCATCGCGCTTCTCTCTTCAATACGAAAGCACGCACCCGCCCGTTTTGCTGTTGAACGCATTGCTCCACAGCGACTGCACTGGGAACGTCCCCGTTGACAGCTTCACATCCGCCGACGCGCCCTGCCCAGACGAAATCCAGGCACACTTGTCCCCGTTCTCCGCGCCGCCTGAGTCGAGCCATCCTCCATTCGGAAACTGATCCGTAATCGTCTCAGCCATCTCGTGCCCCTCGACGATTGTGATCCCAGCCTTTGAGCCCAGCCCGTTGAAGTTAGCACCGCAGCTTGCGCCCGCATCCGTGATGTAAGGCAGATTCGTATACGCAATGTTCCCCGCGCTCGAACTCGTCGAGCTGTGCCATGCGCAGTACTGGCTTCCAAACCCGCCCGCGTTGTGGCCATGCGACGTCGCAATCACATACTGCACGCTCGCATTCTTCGCTGACGTTGTATTCCCGAAAGCCTGCGCGGCACGCACAGCCTCTGCCGCAAGCTGCGACTGCGTGGGGTGAGAAGGCGCCGCCGCCGCATTGTCGTACCACGCTGCCACAAAAATCCCGCTCGGATTCCCAGCCTTCGTTCCGCTTGTGCAGGTGTACGTCCCGCTCGCTACGCCTTGGCAATACTGCGTCACCGAATTCAGCCACGAGCTTCCACCCGCTCCCTTGAAGAAGCCCACCAGCAGCGATTCTTCCCCGCTCGGATCATTCCCATTCCATTGCGATCCCCAGAGCACGAGGTAAACCTTCGGCGCTGTCTCCACTCCGATCCCGCCGACGCCTCCGTGATAATAAAGGTCCTTCGAAGAGCTCGCCTGATGCGGCTTCGCCTCTCCACGAGCCTGCTCCGAGGCCTCCTTTGTCGGGTGGATCATCACCGGCGGCATGCCGCTTTCAATCTGATGCCAGCCGCCTGCAGCGCCGCGATTGTTCCATTCGCTCTGTGCCAGCGCAAGCGATCCGGCAAGCGCCACCGCACAAACGCAACTGAAAATTGGCAAAACAAATTTCGGAGCAAGAGAGCTCTTACTCATAGGGGGAAACCTCCTGTTGAGTTGTTCAGGTTGATTGCCTTGGGAAATACGATCCGGGACTTTCCAGTCGGGCCGCAAATGCGCCGGTAACCCTTACCACCGGTCGATCGTGAATTGTTGTCGAGACTAGCCCTGCCCTTCGCTCTCCGTCAAGTCGTCGCAATTCCGCGCATGAAATCGCTCTCGCTAACCCTTAGAACAAATCACTTACGTGACTCGACAAGACCGGGATCCCAAACCTACGGCAGCGATATCCGATACAGATTCCTCTGTACCGTCGCATTGATCCATGCGTAGTGATCGGGATCCAACCCTGGAACCACCACCGAGCGCGGAATGCTTCGGGCTCCTTGCACCACGCTCGAATCCGCCAGCGGAGGAATGCCCTCAGCAGGAAAGTCCGGAAACGTCTCGTCCTGTCCCATCGGTATCGCCAGAGCCCTTCCTGGGCTGTTCCGCGAAACATACTGCACCGTGATATACAAATGCTTTCCGTTGGGCGACCACTTCGGCGTGCAGTAATCCGCGCAGAGAATCTTCCGGCTCCCATCCTCTAGCGAAACAGCCATGATCGTTTGACGATGATCCTCCGTCGGCTTCGCCGCCGCAAGAATCACCCACTTTCGCCCCGGCGATATGCTCTGAAGATCCGAAATCGGATACGGAACGACCTTCGAAACATTCTTTCCATCCCCATCGCTCTGCTCCAGATAATTCGTTCCGCCCTCAGCGCGCTGGAACAAAATCTGTCCCTGTCCTCCAAACTGCGGCATACGCGCACCAGGAATCCCGAGCCTCACCGGAGCCGAACTGCGGTCCATCGGCGCACGCCACAACTCCGTTACACCCTTCGCGCCCCACGTCGCATACACAACCTGCTTGCCATCCGGAGAGATATTGAACGACGCCATCGAGACATCCGGCAGCACCGCCTCGCTCTTTCCCGAGTCCACCTCCGTCTGCCACAACTCGGTTCCCAACCCCTTTCCACGACGCAGAAGATAGTAGATGACTTTGCCTTCTTGCCTGAAAACAGGACTCGGCCACCAGATCACCTCACCATCCGAAGACAGCGTGTGGTCGCCCTTCTCGTCGTGAAACACCATCGACGTCTGGTAGACACCCAGCGATGTGATCAGCGAATGTCCATCAGGATCAACCGCAATCCCATCCTCTTCCGTCGGCCCTGACGTGATCTGCTCCGGCTCTCCTTCCGGAAAGCGCTGCTGCCAAAGATGGTTTTGTCCATCCACGGATGCGCCAAAGTACATCCAGTGCCCATCAGGCGACCAGGCCGCCGCGGTGCATCCGCCCGCCGGTCCGACACTCCGCGTCGGATGCTCTCCCTCGAGCGCAATCAGCCGGCAAGGGCCCCATTCTCCGTTTCCATTCATCTCCACCACAATCGCCCAGCGCCGATCCGGAGACGGATACGAATAATGAGCCATGCCTCGCTCATGTGCAGGCGCATACAGAGTCTGCACACTCTCCCGCGTCACAGTTGACTTCACCACGCTCAGGTGAATTCCCGTGGGTGCCTGCGAAAAAAGAATGTGCTGCTGATCCAGCCACTGAAGCCCCGCCGCATTTTTGAAAAGCAGCCGCGGCTCTCCACCCAGCGCCGACACCATATACGTCGAAAACACCGGCCCTTCCAGCACCGTATACGCGATCTCAGATCCATCCGGCGAGAACGACAGCCCGTACTTCAGCCTGCTGTCATCCGTCACCTTTCGCGCTTCCCCACTCGGCAGCATCTTTACGTAGATCTGATCCACAGTCATGAAGGGATCCACACCGCGAATGAACGCCAGCATGTGCCCGTCAGGCGATAAAGCCGGCTGCACCGCCGAATCTGTGAAATCCGTAAGCTGCGTGTACTTCACTTCGGCCGAATGCTGCCGCGACCGATAAACAGCTGTCCCGCCAAACGCACCCACCGCGCAAAGACCCGCCGCCGCATACCATCCTAGTACTCGCTTCCTTGGGCGAGCGCCAGCGGGTGTAACCCCAGGCGCGACTCCTTCCCCGCTCACAGCCTCGGTCTTCGCCTCACTCGCCTCAGCTTGAGCGGCCGCATGCACCGGCTCAGCAGTTGTCACCGGCGCCACAAACCGGTATCCCATTCCGGTCACAGTCTGAATGAATCGCGGCTCCTCCGCATCATCCCGTAGCAGATGTCGCAATTTCCGAATGGCCGTATTGATCCCGTGTTCCGTATCGACAAATACTTCACTCGACCACAGTCGCTCCGCGATCTCCGCACGCGTCACCAGCTGCCCCTGTCGCGACGCCAGCAGAATCAGCAGCTCCATCGGCTTCCGCTCTACGCGGACGGCTCGCCCGTTGAGCTGAAGCTCAAATCTCTGGCAATCCAGCCGAAATTCCCCGAATTGGTATACGGAGCCCGTCAATACTTCCTCGCGTGTGAGAACTTCAGACTACCTTCAACTCCTCTAATCGATCCAACCTCGGCATCCCATGCGATTACCAGCGCGGCGCGCGAGAAGAACTTGGTCATCTCAACCGAAGCATCCGCCCGATTACCTCTAGGTGATGACCTATCTACAAGCAGCACTAACTGGCCATATCTGAATCGCTGCCGTTTTAGATTCACCGCCCAAAATACCCGCGTTGTCCCTTTTATCTCTCGGGGAATACGAAACAGTGTGTCAGGAAAAGGTGCGATTTGAAAGGGCTTGCCGGTTCACCTAAACTTCACCTCCGGCTTTACCTCTGCTTCATTGCCTGCTCGAGCCAGTCTCGGCTTAGCTTCGATGTCAGCCGGCAACGGCATTGCTCGATCAACATGTCCTTTGACCGGATCCGGAGCCAGCGTACTCCTCAACTTACGCCGGCCCCGGTTCTCCCAAGGAACTTGTTCGAGGATTGCCGTTTTTACCGGCTCGGAGGAATAGGACATGAGGTCAAGAAACTGCAGGCTCGCATCAATGTTGGTCGCACTGGTGCTCGCACTTGCCACCGCCCCCGGCGCTCTCGCCCAATGCGGACTCTCCAAAAACTTCAAACCCGCAAGTTGGCAGCCCTCTATAGGTGCGGCCCACCTCGCGCGGACAGCCTTCGATGATGGCGATGAAGACGGCCCATCGATAGTCGGGATGTGGCACGTCTTCTTCACCGCTCAAACCATGAACGGCAGCGCCATCCCCGACACCGTCATCGACAACGCCCTCTCCGTCTGGCACAGCGATCACACCGAGATCATGAACTCCGTTCGCCCACCGCAGGACGGCAACTTCTGCCTCGGCGTCTGGAAG
>Ga0105240_10004156_pt1 | contig 22179 bp, 16 predicted proteins | sample KBSC54metaG_FD_80426 | JGI IMG/M metagenome (GOLD analysis project Ga0105240, IMG submission 80426) | Corn rhizosphere microbial communities from Kellogg Biological Station, Michigan, USA - KBS C5-4 metaG | ecosystem: Host-associated > Plants > Roots > Rhizosphere > Soil | place: Michigan, USA... | reverse complement strand
CCAGCCGCGCGGCAGTGGACTGTGAATTGTAGTCGAGAATGAATTGGGCCTGACCCTCGCCGCGGCCCATCCCGTCGAAGCCATAGACCAAGCCCGGTTTGCTGGCGCCGTCGATGCCCAGCGACGCGGATAGGCCTGGACTGTTTTCGGCGCGGGCCCGGGCCAGAACCCGTGCCGCGGCCGCCCGCACCGGGGCCGGCTGGCCGGCCAGGCTGTTGTCCCGCAAATCCTTGACGATGCTCTGCCACGGCAGGGGCCAATGGGTGGTAATTCCGTCGATTACCCCGGCGGCGGCCAGAAGCTCGATATCGCCGCGGAGCTGATTGTCCCCGACTTCCGCCCAGGGCGACGCAAAAGACCGTACCGTTCCGTACAAAATGATTGCCAGGGCAAGGCTTACGCACCTCACCCAATATCCGCACATCATAAAATCGATCCCTCGAGCGGCGGGCACCATAAGGGGTTTGTGCGGCAGCGAAAACCCCGCTCGCGGCGATCAGTCATGAACAGAAATACAGTCCACGCCCTTGGCTGTCAGAGCCACACAGAGGCCCCTGGAGCCAGTCTTTTCCACAGCCACTCGCAGCCTGTAAAAACGCCCCACCCCCGGCAGGTCGACCATCACAATGCGAGGGGTGACCCCTTCCAGGACCTCGTTGGCCAGCGCCTTGGCGTGATCCCAGCCCCTGGCCGCATTTTGCTCGCTTCGCCAGGCACCCAGCTGAACCAAGCTGTCACGCCGCCCGCCGCCCAGACCTGCCACAAGGAGGTTTCGGCTTTCTTCGGCCATAGAAACCGGATGCTCCGGCCGGGCGCTTTCAGGGCGGCTGGCAAGCGCACCAAGCCTTTCTTCAGCCAAGGCGAAATGCGGATCAATCGCCAGGGCTCGGCTATAGAAATCCCTGGCTTCCGTGAAACTGCCTTGAACTTCGGCGGCTTGGCCCAAGCCGAAGAAAGAATAATGGCGCTCCGAGTTGCCGGCGACCGCAAGGGCCGACAGATAGTCTCGCCGGGCTTCCGCGAACTGACCCAAGCGTGTGTACAGGCCGGCACGATTGTTGAGCGCCGCGACAAAATCGGGCGACAGCAAAAGAGCGGCGCTGTAGTCCGCAAGCGCATCCTTTAGGCGCCCCATGCCGTCCCGCAACAGTCCCCGGTCAAACAAAACCTGAACCTGATCGTCGCCGACAAGCGCATGGCTTTCGATCGCCAGGGTATAATCGGCAAGAGCGTCCTGCTTTTGACCCAACCGCTCGCTGGCATGCCCCTGTCTTATGAGGGATCGGCTCCAATCTTGCCGCGAGAAGGCCCGCGAGACCCCTGGCACCGGCGCTTTGGCTTCAGGATCGGACCACGCAACACCGAACGGCGCGCAGGTGGCCCACAACAAGCCCCCCGCCCATATCAGGGCCGGAACGAAACCCGCCTTCTTCATCCGCCACCATCGCCCGTATTCGGGCTTTTCCCGCAAGTCCCGGAAAACTGGACATTAAGTGCGGGCCCATGTCATGAAACAGGCCCTTTCAGAAAGCGTCAACATGTCTGTCACAAAGCCTGTTCGCAAAGCCGTATTTCCTGTCGCAGGCATGGGCACCCGCTTCCTGCCCGCCACCAAGGCCGTGCCCAAGGAAATGCTGCCGGTCGTGGACAAGCCCGTGATCCAATACGCCGTCGAAGAGGCCCGCGAAGCCGGCATCGAGCAGTTCGTCTTCGTCACCGGCCGTGGCAAACATGTTATCGAAGATCATTTCGATCACGCCTATGAGTTGGAATCGCTGCTGGAAGCACGAGACAAGACCGCGGAATTGAACAGCTTGCTGGAATCCCTGCCCCTCACCGGGTCGGTCGGCTTCATCCGCCAACAGCAGCCGCTGGGCTTGGGCCATGCCGTCTGGTGTGCGCGCCATTTCGTGGGCAACGAGCCGTTCGCGGTTCTTCTGCCGGACGATTTGATGGTCGGTGCGCCCGGCGCCTTGTCGCAGATGATCAAGGCTTATGATCAGGTGGGTGGCGGCATCATTGTGGCCGCCGAAGAAAAGACCCGTGAGGAAACCAAGCGCTATGGCGTGGTCGATCCGGGCGCCGCGAAGGGTAACGCCACCGAAGTGAAAGGCGTGGTGGAAAAGCCGGATTCCGCCAAAGCGCCTTCCAACCTCTGCATCATCGGGCGGTACATTCTGCAACCCGAGATCTTTGCGGAACTGGACCGCCAGGAACGCGGAGCCGGCAATGAAATCCAGTTGACGGATTCCATGGCCAAGATGATCGGGCGCATGCCATTCCATGCCGTCAAGACCGATTGCGCGCGCTTCGACTGCGGCGACAAGGTGGGCTTTCTCCACGCCAACATTGCGGTGGGACTTTCGCGGCCCGATATCGCCCCTTCATTGCGCAGCATTTTGAAAAACATCACCCCGTGACATGGTTCGCGTGAAGGCGCAGGCTGTCATCGCCGTCGCCGTCATGTTGGCGGGATGCAGTTCGACAGGCACATCCGACTATTCTGAATTCTATCGCGCGCTACGCCAAAGCGTGGCCGCCAGTTTCGGCAATGGCCGCGTCACCAAGGAGCAGGCGGCGGCCATTCCGAATGCCAGCATGGGTTACCGGTTAAACGGCGCATCCGAGCAACTTGTTGTTCTGGCCACCGATGCGAACGGCGAGCAGCTTTGGACATCCAAGGCGCGCACCGTGATCGTGACACGCGGCGGCCGTATCACACGAACAGTCGGTTTGCCGCACGACAAAACAGGAATGTCACCCAAAACGGGCGAGTTGCCAGCCGTCGCCGCTGCGTTGAACGCCAGCGTCACTTATACGCGCCTGGAAGATTTCCCTGACATTCCCGCTTATGGCGTCGCCTTGACCTGTACGCTCTCAAAAAAAGGGGTTGAAACGGTCGTCATTCTGGGACGCGGCATACCAACCATCAGGATCGACGAAACCTGCCGAACTGCGGACCAGAAATGGTCTTTCACAGATCGCTTCTGGTTGGACCCCGATGGCACCATGGCTTGGCGCAGCCTTCAGCACCTCGCCCCCGAAGGCACCGTGATCGAGACCGAAATTTTGCGACCGCCCGGGTAAAAAACAAGGAGGGCAAGCTGCCCTCCTCGTCTTTCAACTCGAACGAACCATAAATTGAGGAATTACGGAGTTGTACTGCTGGTCGTGGTGGCGACGGTATTTTTTCCACCACCAGATGCGACCAGCGCAACGCCACCGGCGACAACACCCAAGCCCAGAACTATCAACAAAGTATTGTCGGCAGCCTGTGCTTTCTTGACGCCCGCGGGCTTGCCCGGCGCGAGGGGCGCCGCGGCATTCGTCGCAGCGAACGCGCTGGAAACAATCAGGCTTGAGGCCAGAATGGCCGCACCGATAATCCGCATTGAAAACTCCTCTAAAAGTCTGACTGCCCTGAGCTTTTCTACGAACCGGCAATACAGCTGTCAATAAAGGTGATAAAACCTCGATTTGTACAGGTCAACAGATTGGCAACTAGCCTTTCTGTACCATTGACCACTTCGGACAGGGAACCGACAGCCCTGTTTCTCAAACGCGTAATATCGGTAACTGTTGCGGAACTATTCTGATCTCAAGGACGATTATGCCCCTTTTACATCCCGTCATTCTGTCCGGAGGCGTCGGTTCCCGGCTTTGGCCCCTGTCGCGAAGCCTTTTTCCCAAACAATTATTGGCACTTGCGGGCGATCAAAGCCTGATTCAGGACACGGTTTGCCGCGCCACCGGTCCGGCTTTCGCGGAACCGCTCATTGTCTGCAACGTCGAGCACCGCTTTCTGATCGCCGAACAGATGCGGTCTGCTGGCCAGCCTCCTGGCGTCATCGTTCTGGAACCTATGGGACGCAATACGGCGCCCGCGGCAACTGTAGCGGCGCTAATGCTAGCGGAGAAAGACCCCGACGCAATCTTGCTTCTAATGCCTGCCGACCATGTCGTGCGAGACATTGACAGTTTCCGGCAGGCCGCCGATTCGGCTGCGGCAGCCGCCGCGCGCGGTTTCCTGGTGACATTCGGCATTGCCCCCCGGGGTCCGGAAACCGGTTATGGCTACGTCCAACGCGGCGCCCCATTGTCCGAAAGCGCGCACATATTCGCAGTGCGCCGCTTTGTTGAAAAGCCAGACGCAGCAACGGCGGCCGGCTACATCGAAGCGGGCGATTATTACTGGAACAGCGGAATGTTCGCTTTTCAGGCATCCAGCTTTCTTGCCGAACTCGAGCGCCTCGAGCCCGCGATGATCGCCAGTTGCAGGGCGGCGATCCGCGGCGGAAAGCAAGATCTGGATTTCTTCCGGCTCGAACCGGCAGCTTTCGAAGCCTGCAAATCCATCTCGATCGACTATGCCGTCATGGAACACACCCAAAAGGCCGCAATCGTGCCAGTCGAAATGGGTTGGAGCGACATCGGTTCGTGGGAAGCACTATGGGATGCGTCCGACAAGGACAATGGCGGCAATGCCCTGAAAGGCGATGTGCTGCACCACGCCACGCGCAATTCTTATTTGCGCAGCGAAGGTCCATTGGTCGCGGCTATCGGTGTCGAGGATCTGGTCGTGGTGGCCACCAAGGATGCGGTCCTGGTCAGCCGCAAGGATGCCTCGCAGGACGTCAAAAAAATCGTCGAACAGTTGGAGCGCGACGGACGGGAACTTCATGTCACCCACCGCAAGGTCTTTCGCCCCTGGGGCGCTTACGAAGGCCTCGATATAGGCGAGCACTTTCAGGTCAAGCGCATCACCGTGAATCCTGGCGCCAAGCTCTCCTTACAGATGCATCACAAGCGCGCGGAACATTGGATCGTCGTATCGGGAATTGCGCGCGTGACCCGTGACGAGGAAGTCTTCACCCTCCGCGAGAATGAATCGACTTTCATCCCTCTGGGCGCAAAGCACAGGCTGGAGAATATCGGCACCGAGCCCCTGCACCTGATCGAGGTACAGTCCGGCGACTATCTGGGTGAAGACGACATCGTCCGTTTTGAGGACAGTTATGGCCGCTAGCGCTACTGCTTGGCCAGAACCGCCAGCGAGGCGAGCGAGACGGCGAACTGGCTGAAGATGGACGAAACATCCAGGATTAGCTGACGCGTATTGAGCGGCGTCACGTCGCGCGGTACTACGATGGTGCTGCCCGGCGGCAGGTCCTGCGCATCAAAGCTCAACCAGGATTTCTGAATCCGGCGCGCCGACCCATCGGGTAGCACAATGAAGGTGAGCGATTCATCGGACGTAGCTGCATAACCTCCCGCCTGCCCGATATAGTCGTCTAACCTCATCCCGGCCCGATACGGGAAGCTTCCCGGTTGCATCACCTGGCCAAGAACCGCGATCGTGCTGGGACGTTGGGGTATGTACAGCACGTCACCCGCTTCCAGTAGCGGATCCGTTTCCGGCCTGGAGGCCAGCACGCTGGGGTCGGCGGTAATCGCCACACGCCCGACAGCCTTCTGGTTACGCAATTCGGTCACGAAGGACTGCATTGATCCGAAGGTGCCCGGGTCAATCTTGTCATTGCCCACCCGGGTCATCGCGATCACAAGCTCGTTCTCGATCTCATTGGCGGCGCGCAGATAACCTTCATGCTCGGCGGAAGCGGCCGATTTGCGCAGAAATACCGCGCCTGAGGGATAGGCAGTGTTGGTCAGCCCGCCCGCACGCAGAAGCAAATCCGAAAGATGTTCGCCGCGGATAATGGGATAGGAACCTGCAAAACGCACTTCGCCCTGCACGGTGACCGCGCCGATACCGACATCGGTGAAGACCTGTTTGAAATGCAGCGTGTCCCTCGGACGGACTGTATAACTGGCAAGCGTCTGCTGGCGCAGCGGCAAAGACTGGTGTTGCGTCGCAGCCTTGCCGGTCTGGCGGTCGATTGCCGTTGTAATGAGTTCGATGCCGGTTTCGTCAGCCCAATTCAGTGTACCGCCGGCGGCCTGCACCATGTCGCTGAGCACTACGTTGGGACCCACGAAATACGAACCGGGGCCTCGCACAGCGCCATCCAGCCTGGCGCGATGTTCGATGAGGAAATTAATCAGAACCAGCGGGTCGACATCCAATTGCCGCGCCAACTCGCCGAACGTCTTGATTTCGCGATTGGATGCGAACCGCCCAGCAGATGACGGCATTTCCTGGAAATTCTGTGCAGGCTGCGCGGGCTGTGCACCAAGCCATTGCGGGTCGTTCATCTGATTCATCCGAACGGCACCGGCATTGGCGTCATAGCCCGGATAGCCCGCCCCCCCATTGGGGATCATTGCCTGCGTACCCGCATCCCGTCCGGAGGCTGCTATCGAAGCAGAGGATGGCCCGACAGGGATCATTCCGTTGCCGCCTTGGATGTTGGAACCCTGCCGCATGTCGCGCTGTTGGCCGGTTTGGTCTTGGCGCTCCAACAGCGCCTCTTGGCTGTCCGCACTCAGGGTCCCGGGCGCGCGCAGCTCCATCAGGGATATGATGTCGGCGCGCTGCACATCCGGTGGTACGCTCGCCAGATCATCCAGCGCGAAAGACAATTCATCAACTTTGGAAACAGGCAGAATTCCCACTCCCTGTTGTGCTCCGCCGGCCGTGGGCAACAAAGGCCGGGTGGCGGACGTAACAACCTGCTGATCCACCAAAGGATTGCGCAAGATCGCCTGATCCGCGGTAAGTTTTTCCAGATAGGCGCGAACCACATTCGACAACAAAGATGCTTCGCTTACCGAAAACGGCCGGACAAAATCATCTGTCTGGAGATTCATATTCTCTCGGCCGCTCAGCACCGCAATCGGCGTGAAGGCAGTCAACGAGCGCAACAACGTGTCGGGATCTTTACGAACGACGATGCCGAACAAGGTGTAAGGGGAAGGACCAAGCGCGCCTGGCGCTTTCAGCATGTCGGCCAGTTTCGTGCCGGAGGCGACCGGATACCCGCCGGCCAACCCCGTTCCGCCGGACAATGTCGCCTGACTGACCGTCTGGTCCGCACCGAGTTGCACGAACAGGATTTCGCTATCGCGCACCTGGCCCATTTCGCCGCCCAAAGCATCGAGATTTGTGTTGCCCTGCGCATCGATCCGCAAAACAGAAAGGCGATAACGCCCCCGCACTTCCTGCCCGCCCGCAAAGGAAAGTAACGCACGCGCGGTCATGCCGGACTGCCCAGGCGCAAGCTCGAATATCCCAGGTCGACGCACCAGACCCGATACCGCAACGGTACGGCCCAGCGCCGGTACGATGATGCGATCGCCATCGGCCAGGCGAAGGTCGGAAGCAGTCCCGCCGCTCGTCAGAACACTGTAAAGGTCGATGCTTCGTTGCTGTCCGCCACGTTGGATACGGATATTGCGCAACGAGCCGGTCTTCTTGACGCCGCCCGAAATCAGGATTGCATCGACCACCGACGACAGGCCGGTCAGAAGTGTCTGTCCCGGCACATTGACTTCGCCGGAGACCAGCACACTGATCTGCCGGACGCGCCCGACCGAAACGGACGCATCCGTGGCGACGTAGGCACGGTGAACCGCAGCCTCAAGATCCCGGCGAAAACTGCCGAAACTCCGTCCCATAGCGGGGATGGGTGCCAAACGCGGCAGCACGATCTGGCCATTGCGATTGACCTCGGCCCGCAGCTCGCTGTTTTCCTGGCCCCGCAAAGAAACGATGATCTGATCGCCAGACCCCAGCACATAGTCATCCTGCACGGCGCCTGTTTGCGCCATGCTAACGTTGCGCCCGCGTCCGAGCTGCTCATAGCCAAACTGCTCAAGCTTGGCGCCGGCACGTGCGGAAAGGATTTGTTCCAGTCGCGAAGGCGGCAAAGGAGGGCTGCTTTGTGCCGGCGCTGCTTGGATAATGATGTTTCCCTGCCCATTTCCAGAAAGATCGGAAGTAGTGCCGGAACCCTGTTGGCCATATTGCTGCCGGAGCTGGTTCAAAAGGTCGGATGACCCACCAGGCAAAGTCTGTGCTCTGACGGGCCCCGGATTGACGACAGCAAATACGGTGATCGCCAGCGGCAACAAAAATCCTGCCAGGAAAAAAGCTTTGCGCAGGCTGAACTCTGCCCGTTCCCGGCAAGTATTCGACATTGGCCCCTCAAGGCACATCTACGGTGGCGCTTTAGCATAGCCAAAGTGGCGGGGTAACTAAAAAAAGAATTTTCTTGCAATTACTTAGGTGAAAGGCAAGGAAAGCCAAAGCGGTCGAGCGAAGGCGGAAGCGTGCGGGCAAGGGCAACCAAAAGCCCCCGAATAGGGCGCCTGATCCTGTGGGTTATCCTGTGCCTTGGGAACGCACATGAGGTCTCAGCGGCCCCTCCCCCCACCTTGATTCGTGATAACTTCGGCACTGCCGGCATGATCGAGATGCCCAGCGCTCGCATGGCTCCAGATGGTGAGCTGTCGGTCGGCGCAAGCTTTTTCCAGAACACCCAGCACTACAATTTCGGCTTCCAGATACTCCCCTGGCTCGAAACCTCTTTTCGCTATTCCGGGCTTCAGCACTTCGATTCTTCCTACCCCGTCTATTACGATCGAAGCTTTGCCGTTAAAGCCCGGCTGTGGGACGAAAGCGCATTCTTTCCAGCAGTTGCGCTCGGCATAAATGACCTGGTCGGCACAGGCGTCTATAGCAGTGAATATGTCGTCGCCAGCAAACAGTTCGGGCGTTTCGATGCTAGCCTTGGATTCGGTTGGGGCCGGCTGGGATCCACAGCTCTATTTCGCAATCCACTTGCCTCACTCTCCGCGCAGTTCGACGATAGACCGACACTCACTACGCCCGGCGGAACAAACTTTAACGTGTTCTTACACGGCCCTAACGCTGGCCTGTTTGGTGGCTTGATCTGGCACACGCCCATCAGAAACTTGTCTCTTGCTGCAGAATACAGCAGCGATACTTATATGTTTGAACGGCAGCGCGGCAGCTTTTCCCCTCGCAGCCAAATGAATTACGGCGCATCGTACCAGGTCGGCGATAATGTCACTGTCGGGTTGGCGTGGTTGTATGGCCGCAGCATCAGCGGCAGCGTCCTGTTTGCGCTCAATCCCGCAAAAGTCCAATACCCCACCAAACTGGGCGCTCCGCCACCAGATGTCGCCATCAGAACACCCGACCAGCAAACTTCCGCACTTCAGACACTGAAGCTCAACGTTTCTAATCTCAAATCTGCCACCAAAAAAACGGCCGCACGCCGATCGGATTTTGTTGACGCTCTCTGGCAGCAAAAAGATCTGAGCAATATCGAGGTCACAGGCCAAACGCTGGTTCTGACTACCGCAGAAAACACCGGGCAATATTGCATCGCCGTTGCGCAGCTGATCGAAGTCTATGGCGGCGGAATAAAAACGGTCGTGATACAAAGTAAAGACAGGCATCGCGCCGTCCAATGTACGACAACATCAGCGAATGAGGCAGCCTATCTGAGCATACCGGCAGGCACGCAAACGTCAGCGCCGCTGGGCCAATACTCGCAAGCTCCTATACAGATCATAGATGCTGTATTACCGAACGTCGCAGCGGCAAAGCAGGCAATTCGGTCAGATGCCCGTGCTCAGCAGGTCAAGATTGAAGCCGTAGATCTGACTGACAGCACTGCTCTGGTCTACTACACAAACAGCCATTACTTTTCCGAGGCCGACGCCATCGATCGCCTCACTCGCGTTCTTATGAAAAACGCCCCGCCGGCTGTTGAGAGATTTCGCCTCATCCCTGTTGTCAATGGTGTACCTCAGCAAGAGTTCGATATTTTGCGAGGCCCTCAAGAGCGCAAATTCTCGCAAGCAGAAAAACTGGATCAGCCCGGGGACGGACCCGCTGCAATGATCAACCCTGCGCCGATGCAGAATCCCATCCTTGAGAGGCAAACAGCACATACTTATCCAAGGCTATCTTGGAGCGTGTTTCCGCAACTTCGGCAGGAACTTTTCGATCCAGACAATCCCTTTGCCGTTCAATTGACGGCGGCAGCCGCTGCCAGCGTCGAGCTTGTCCGGGGTTTTTCCCTCAATGGCGAAGCGGAGACTTCCATTTTTGATAATTTCAACATCAGCAGAAAGTCTTCTAGCGCTCTCCCGCATGTCCGGAGCGACTTTCTGGAATATTTCGCCCGCGGCAAGACCGGAATTGGCGAATTTGATGCACAGTATCGCTTCCGATTGGCTCCCACAGTTTTTGCGTCGGCCAAGGCCGGATATCTGGAAAGCATGTTCGCAGGTGCCGGAGGTGAAATCCTTTGGCGGCCAGAAGCTCAACGTTGGGCTCTTGGTGCTGATGCTTATCAGGTCTGGCAACGCGGTTTCGATCGCCTCTTCGATCTCCAGAGCTACAAAGCATTTACAGGCCATGTGACGCTCTACTACGCATCACCATGGGCTGACCTGAACTTCGCACTGAGCGCCGGCCAATATCTTGCAGGGGACCGGGGACTGACTTTTCAGGTTACCAGGCGCTTTTTTACCGGCGTTGAAATCGGCGCCTTCTTCACCAAGACCAATGTCTCAGCGCAGCAGTTCGGCGAAGGCAGCTTCGATAAGGGTATCATCATTCGCATACCCCTGGGCTGGGCGCTTCCGATAGAAACCCAAGGGATGTGGGGGGTGGATTTGCGTCCCGTACAACGGGATGGCGGGCAAACCTTGCAAAATGGTACGGCGTTATACCAGGAAACTTTTCGCGCAAATGAGTTAGAGTCGCGATAACATTTCAGCCGCTAGCTTACCTCTTCAGCGCTACCGACGAGTAGACGCAGCAGCGCGATATTCCTCAAAACCCGTCTCTATCACTCCCCGCAACTGAGCACGAAAATTCTGCGGCGTATAAGCTTCCGCATTGGCCCGGCAAGCGGCGCTCGATATGGCTGGACCGGCTTCGAATTCTTGAATCGCCTTGATGATGGACTCAGAACTTTGTTCGTCAAAAAACATCCCCGTCTGCCCTGACCCTTCCGGTATGACGGTCTCGAGAGCACCGCCTTCGGCGTAGGCGATTACAGGCGTGCCGCAAGCCTGAGCTTCCAGAAGTATGATCCCGAAATCCTCTTTTGCCGCAAAAACGAAAGCCTTGGCTCTTTGCATATAATCCTTGAGAACCACTGACGATTGGTATCCCAAAAGCCGGATGTTCGGATAACCTTCCGCAAGCTTAGCGATATTGCTGGCTTCTGGCCCGTCACCAATCACAACCAGTTGCCGATGCGGCATGCTACGGAAAGCTTCCACAATCAGGTGGATTTTTTTGTACGGGACCTGGCGAGAAGCTACGAGATAAAAATCTTCCTTTTCCGCGCGCGCCGTAAAAAGCTCGATATCTACAGGAGGATGGATCACGACCGCATCCCGGCCATAGAATTTCCGAATTCGACTAGCGACGAATTTGGAATTTGCGATGTACTTGTCAACGCTGTGCGCCGTGGCGGCATCCCAGATGCGCAACCGATGCAGAATAAATTGAGCCAACCAGTATCTTAGTCCGCGAGTGATTCCTGCTTCTCGCAGATATTCATGTCGCATGTCCCAAGCGTAGCGGATTGGCGAAGAGCAATAACAAACATGAAATTGACCCGGTCCGACAATTACCCCCTTGGCCACGGAATGAGAGTTGGAAATTACCAAGTCATATTTAGAAAGATCAAATTGCTCAACCGCGAGAGGAAACAAAGCTAGATAGTTACGAAAAGATTTTCGTGCGAAGGGCAATGATTGAATGAAGCTGGTTTGAGCCGTGCGCCCATGCAAGAAATGCGTCTGCTCTTTCGGCAGGAAATCTACCAGCGCGAAAAGATCTGCCTGCGGATAAGCCAACAGTATCTGCTCAAGGGTTCGCTCTGATCCAGAATAGTCAACAAGCCATTCGTGAATGACAGCAACCCGCACGTAACTTCCCCAGTTCGCCGCTCCGCCTCGTATTCAAAGAGCGAAGCTCCCCTGCAATCACGATCGGAAGCAGGCACAAGCGCGATTCGCACCCCAGATTATTCTTATATTGGTGAGCCCGACTGGGATCGAACCAGTGACCCTCTGATTAAAAGTCAGATGCTCTACCTCTGAGCTACGGGCCCCACAACGACGGGACCATAGTAGGGCCAATCCGGCAGGTCAACGAATGCAAAGCGCAAATTGCTGCTATTCCCCCTAGCCCCCAATTCAGAACGCGGCCCCGCTTGGCGGGCCGCACAAATTCGCACGACTTGTCGTGCAGTGACAGAAAAATCCCCCCCGAGAGAAAGGGAGCATGATCTTCCGCTCAAGGGCTATATCGCGGATTTCATTCGCGACTGCTCGCGCGACGACCATCAGAAAAGACCGGTCACAAATTTCACCAACGCCGATTTTTGTACCGGAGAACGGTTTCCAACAATCTGGCAAGCAAGCGCGCCAGCCGCGCCTGCCAGAACGCCCGCGACCGCAGGTGGCGCCTTTGCCAACCGTGACAACGTCATCATCGACAGCACGGCATCACCCGCTCCCACCGGGTCAACAATGCGCTGTGCGAGGCCCGGCACCACCTCGTGGCCGCCGCCATTCGTCATGGTCAGACCGGCCTTGCCGCGCGTGATGGCGACATCGGAACACCGCAAGATCCCACCAAGCAGCGTCAACACCTGCTCAAAAGAAATATCGCGGTCGTGCAGCGCCAGGCGTGCCTCAAGTTCGTCGATGCAAACCAGGTCCGCACCGGAATATTTGCTGATCAGGTTGAAGCCAAAATTTGTCGAATTGGTCTGAACATTGAGGGCGATAAAGTTCGCTGTATCGCGGACCTTGCGCCAGGCATCCTGGCCCAGCAGGCCGTGGCCGAAATCCGCCCATATCGCGCTGGCCATCTTTAAACCGCCCTGGTCCAACACTTCGAGCAGCAACTTTTGATCACTCTTGTCGGTGTTGAGGTAAGCGTATTCGAACAACTTGATCGGCGTTTCCTCCGTCCTCGCACGCGCAGCGGTGTTCAGTGTGTTGGGGTAGCCAGTGCTTAGGAAGCGAACCTTCTGCGGTGTAAAACCTTCGGCATTACGGATCCAGACGGTTTCGATATTATGGGATAGGCTGTCGCGCATTAGATCGTCGAACGCCCAGTTGCGCTCGCCCCGCTGGCAAACAAGCTTCACATATCCAGCATACTCGGCCAGATGGCGCGCAATCGCGGCGCTGCCACCGGCCATTAGCTCAGATTCCCGATAAATGGCGGAAATAGCGGGCGCCTTGCTGGTGGTGCCGACGGGCGTACAGGCGACATATTCATCGATGATGAGGTCACCGAATACACCCACCTCCAGCTTGGCAAATTTGTTCAAGACATAATCTAGAACTTCGTCGAGACTGGTCTGCGTCCGAATCCGCTCGATCCAGCCCTGTACAGGCTGGGGAAGATCCAGCAATTTTCCGGTCTGGATCAGCTGTGTAGAACTGCTCTTGGCCGTGTCGGTTATGAATAGTTTGCCGCCGTGGCTTTCCACGCGGGCGCGTTCTTGTGCGATCATGCCCGTGACGTCAGCAGCTTGGTCGGAATAATCTACGCCCTTGAAATAAAGATCGGGCTTTATCAGATCGATGACACCAAGCGCGGTCGGCTCATGCGCCACGAAAATTGCATCCACCGGCCGCAGCGCGGCCAAGAATGCCGCGCGACGGTTCTGGTCGAATACCGGCCGGCCAGGTCCTTTGTTGATAAAGGCATCCGCAGTGATGCTGACAACCAAGATATCGCAATGCCGGCGGCATTCCTCAAAATGGTCCATATGCCCGGGATGAACCAGATCGAAGCAACCATGGCACAGTCCGACAACAGCCCCCGCCGCACGCGAGTGCGACAGAAATCCTTCCATTGCCTCAGCACCCAGGATCTGCCCCTGGATACTTTCTCTCGAAGGAAACGGTTTGTCGGGAGAACTCATCCTGTTTATCGCCGTACCGAATTCACGCTACGCCCCGTGCGATGGCATCGTCGAGGGTGATCTCAGGCTGCCAGCCCAGCTTGGCAACAATATTGGTGATGTCCGCCCAGGTGATACGGGCCTCGCCAGGCCTAGCGGCAATATACTCAATCTCACTGTCGAACCGGCTGGCCACCTGATTGATGCTGTAGCACTTTCCGGTTCCCACATTGAAAACATCGGAAGGCCCATCATGGAGCATTCCCAGATAATTAGCGCGCGCCACATCGAAAACGTGCACGAAATCGCGTTCCTGGGTGCCGTCTCCGGTAATCCTGAGAGGTTGTCCCGCCTTCTTGGCGTTTACAAAAATGCCGATCACAGAAGTATAGGCATTTAGCGGGTTTAGCGGATTGAAGGATCGCGGGCCGTACACATTGAAATAGCGTAGCCCGGCTACCCGGACATCGAAATGATCGGAAAGGGTCATGCAATAGGCTTCGCTGGCATATTTCTGCAGCGCATAAGGACTGAGTGGCGCCACCGGCGCACACTCGGGCGTGGGCAACATTTTTGGTGTGCCGTAAATAGCCGAGCTACCGGAGTTGACGATGCGTCGAATACCGCATTCGCGCATTGCCGTTAGGAGATTAAGCGTGGCCCGAACGTTGGACTCGTCATGCCCGATGGGGTCTTCGAAAGTCGGCTGGATACGCGGGAGCGCCGCCGCGTGAAAGACGCCCGCGGCGCCCTTGAGCAGCGGCGCGAGCCCATCAAGCCGGCAAAGATCAAACTCGGTCAGATCCGCCGCTGGATTGAGGTTCTCGCGGCGGCCCGTGGAAAAATTGTCGAGGACAAGGACCGAATGACCCTCGTCAATCAGCAGATCCACGACGTGCGACGCGATGAAGCCGGCGCCGCCTGTAACGACATAGTGCTTCTTCAAGATACAGCCTTTGCGACATCTAGGGCGTCGCGGATCGCATCGGGTATCCCCTTATATTTGAACGAGCCGTGGCGACCGATGGAATAAAAATCCTTCGGAAACATCTTCGTGTACTGCTCAAGCCGCAGCAATTCGGCAGGCGACTGGACGGGATAATAACGCGACTTGTTATCGGGAATTTCCAGGCCCAGCAAAGTATGCGGTGATTTATGACCGGTGATCTTCTTGAATTCCGTTATCCGGGTATAGGGCTCTTGGCTGGCATAATGAACCCAAGTGACATGCTCCGGCATGGCCTGCTCGACCGGCAGGACGAATTTCATGAAGGTGCGCCCGCAATATTGAAGCTTCCCGTAGGTGCGGTCAAACATGTAATCGATCGGAAGCGTGTTCACGATGATATCGCCCGTGAACTCTCCCTTATCGGTATGTACGATCCGCCTGTTGAAATCGAACCGCCGCACCGGTGTCAGCGGCAAATAGGTCGTGCCCGCCAGCGCTTTGTCAAAGTAAGCATTATAACCGTCCGCCGCCTCAGGATAACCCTGAAACTGATCTTGATAGAGGCGAATATCTCCATCGCGGATCGGAATACCGCGATTGACCCACTCCCAGTTGGCGGTGAGCTGTCGATTGGATTCAACGCCCCACATCTTCTTTGAATAGTGGTTGACAAATTTTTCGTACAACGTCTCACCAATGGCGCTGATCCAATAACCTTCAAAGTCATCAGCGACCGGTTTCTTGCCCTTAAGAGCGTCAATCTCGGCCTTGATCCGGTCGTGGTCCGGCATTTTCGGCAAATCCGACCACTGGATTGGATAATTGTAGAATTCGCTGTCCTTATCGATATAGGTCATGGAGATGGTGTCGAAATGACGGATCGCCAGCAACGATTTCATCACCTTCACCACTTCATCATCCTTTGTGAAAAAGATGCGCGGCCCGAACGTATAGGGGTGCCCGCCATACCATTGTGTCCGACAACCGCCGCCCGCATGCGCGTCGGCCTCAAGCACGGTAACGTCAAATTTTTCTTTGAGCAGATGCGCGACAGTCGCGCCCGCGAAGCCCGCGCCAAGAACCAAAAGTTTTTTCTTTGCCATAGTCGCTGGTTACCTTGAGGGTCGCGGTCAATCGCGATTGACGATAAAACTTTTGCCGTGCCATGCGAACAGATGCCAGTCCACGAAAGACAGATCGGGATGTCGCGCACCGAATTCCGATAACGCCAGCTGCTCGCCTTTCTTGCGATCACCAGCGAAGGTGAAGAAGTCGTCGAAGCATAAAATCGTACCGGTTTGCAGATAGGGATAGCACCATTCCAGTGCATCGCGCGTAGAAGTGTAAAGATCGCAGTCTATGTAGACCAGCGCCGCCTTTTTTAGCGGAAGCCGTGCCGCCAGGTCGGCAGTTAGCGAATCGGAATAAAATCCCTTCACTGTCGTGTAGCGAGATTGAGGGCAGCCGGCCCTTTTTGCAATTACCTGAAATTGTTCCAAGGACATGGCGTATTTGCCCTCGAAAAAAACCGAGCCCTCGTCAACGCTCTCGATTGACGGCAGGCCCTCGAAGGAATCGAAGCAATAAAGATGATCCGGGCGCCGGAAGCGAGAAATGACACTCCATGCGGATGTAAAGGTCCGGCCGCGATAGGAGCCGAATTCCAGATAGTCACCCTCGACCTTATTGGAATTCAGAAACTGGTAGGCCAGACGAATAACGTCATCGTAGCGATGATTATCGCGTGACTGAATAGCCCGCTGGACAAGAGAAACCCAATAGCCCCTCGCGGCGCTCTTTAAAGTCATATCCGTATTGCCATTTTTAACGTGCCGGCGGGAAGCTTTAGCTCAGAAGATCCCGAAATACCATAATTTTGGTCTTCGGCGTCACAAAGGGCTGTACCTGCCTTTGGACATCGTTTTCCCACCCGCTGGCGATCAGCACGACATCGGGCGCCAGATCCCGAATCACATCGGGCGCGTGGACCTCGTGGCCGGTGACTGACAGATACTTCCTCTGGTTGGTGGGGTTGGGATCGACATACGTTACGTCTTTGGCGGCCCAGCTCGCATCGATTGCATACTGTGTCCCGATCGATCCGGTACCCCAAACCGCGACCTTGCGGCCATCGGCCAACTTGCGCAGGTTGCCGAGATAGCGCGCGAACGCGGCCGGAAATGCAGCGATCTGATTCTGAATGCGGAAGTCAAAGAAATAGGCCGGCGGGTGAACCAGCGCCTTGCCGGTGGTCTTACACGCCAGCCCGTTGAGAAACGGAAAACGCATATAGGCTGTGGCGCCTTCGGCATGAAGCACTTCGCCAAAACCGGCCAACGAAAGCAGGCGGCGCAGTGAAGGTAGAGTGAAGTAGGAAATATGGTCGATATGGAATTCGGGAAAGAAGGTCTCTTCCACTGACCAGTGGCTGTTTGGCACCTCAATATAGAGAATTCCGCCAGGCTTCAGAACCCGCGCGGCGTCACGGACGAACTCGACGGGATCGTCCACATGCTCCACGACATGACGCATCACCAGAACGTCGAAACTCTCGGCCGCATACTGGCTTGAATGAAAAAACTCGTTGCGGACATCCAGGCCATATTCCTTTCGCGCGACGTCGGCAAAAGGTGACGGTTCCACGCCGATGCAACTATGCCCCTCCTTCGCCAGAAGATGTAGGATGTATCCATCATGGCAGCCAATCTCCAACACCTTGCTCTTGGGTGGAATGACCGAGGCAATCCATTTCGCGACGAACTCATTGTAAGACTTTTGCAGCGGCGACAGGCCGGTAGGCGCAAAGCCCGCATAGAGCTCTTGATAGATCTTCGCCTTTAGATCTTCCAGCGACACATCAGAGCGCAGGAAAGACGAAACGTGGCGGCTCTGCGGGCAGTAGGCTACCGTCATGTCAGCGACGGCTTCCGGCACCGGCCGGGACAACGGCTTGTTGAAGAGCGCCTTCTTCGGGAAAACGTGAAAAGGTTCAACCGGGATTTTCTCAACGAGACACTTCATATTTGTTCCTGGGATTGGCGCGTCGGCAGAACGAGCGCAGGTGTGGTGGAGAGAATATGAGATTTTGCCATCGAGTAAAGCGCGCGGTCGATACGCTTGAAAGCCGCGAAACGCAAGCGTTGCAACAACGGAAGTGGGTGCCTGCCCTTGTCCACCTCCCCTGACAGACTGGGCACTTGGACAGTCCGGTCAATGGAGTGGGGGTTTTCCGCAGCCTCGCGCACCAGGCTGAACACGTCATCGACCGATGGCATGTTTTCCGCGATGTAAAGAAGAGGAGTTCGCAGGAAGTTCTGCCGCCGGGTCTCGGGTTCGTGATGCGCATAGCCCCATTCCACGACAGGGGTTCCGCACGCCAGAACCATTAACATTGCCCCCGACAGACCGCCCACAGCAAAGCGGCATTGGCGAATCGCCGCAACATGAAGGTCCAGCCGCATTCGCTCATCCGGTAAATTGATAAGATCGATCATACCGTCAGGAACTTTACCATCAGCAAAATAGGCCCCTCCAGGGGCGCCAATGAGCACTATTTTGGCGGACGGGTAGCGTTCCTGCAGGCGGCGTATGAGATCGCGGTAATAGTCTTCGGGCCAGTTTTTATCGGGGCGCCGCCCCAGACGCAGGCGCGGGAGGACGGCAATTCGATCGATCCCGGGATCATCGAATATGCCAGGATGCAATTCATTCAATACCCGCCGGGCCTCCGCTGACGGCGCCAGATGACTCCAAGCTTGATGGCTAGGCTCTATGCGTATCGTCAGCGGTGCCGGCGAAAGCGGCCGCAACGGCGAAAAATAGGTCCCCCACACCTTGGACGGATCGAGAACGCAACGGAAAAGTCGAGCTGGCGCCACGACTCGATCCACACCGCCAATCGCCGCAAGATGAAAATCCAGCAGCTCGTCATGCGCCCGAACTATGTCGCGACCAAACCGCTCAGGGTTTTTGGCCGGCGGCCAATCTCCAAACCATTGGTCGGCAACATAGCCGTTCTGAGAGAGAGGCAGTGACGCGAACCAATCGGGATGAGGATGAAACAAAACCTCTTCGCCGTAGAAAACGTTGCGGCCAGGATAAGATGCGACGTGTATCTCGGCTTGCCCCTCGGCCTGTTGCGCGAAACGGCGAACATAACCGGAAAAAAAAGACTGCTCCCAGCCCAATTCGCCCACAAAGGGCCCAAACAGGATGCGCAGCTTACGCATGCCGGGACCGTGTCACCGACCGGGCGATCTCCAGCAGGCTTCCGCCCGTCCATAGCAAGCCGGTGATGCCGGCCGCACTGGCTGCAGCCATATCGCTTTCCTTGTCGCCGATAAGGACGCTGCCGCTTGCGTCTACCGGCCATTCAGCAAGAGCGGCTTGGATCATGCCGGGCATGGGTTTGCGGCAATTACAGACCCGCGAATAGTGCCCTACAACGCCTTCCGGATGATGTGGGCAATAATAAAAAGCATCGATATGGGCATCGTGGCGAGCGAGTTCGCCCCCCATCCAGCGGTGCAGGTCCTGTACCGCTTTCTCGTCATAATATCCTCGCGCAACTCCCGATTGGTTGGTCACCACGAAAACGAAATACCCTTGCTCGTTAAACCATCGGATTGCAGCGATTGCTTCGTCCTGCCAGATGAAATCTTCCTTGCGATGAACATAGCCATCGTCACGATTTATTACGCCATCGCGGTCCAGAAAGGCTGCGGGGCGCGTCGCCTGCGTCGAACCTGCGATGGTAACTGGCCGCGACAACGTCTACCCCTGCCGGACAAGTAGCTCTTCAACAATATCCGAGTTGAGCCAGCTCAACCGACGCATAGCGAGCCGGTAATTTCTCCGAAAAGGATAATCATCCGGCATCACGTCAGTGGGATCGCGACGCACGATCCGGTTTACATGAAAGATCCGCTCAACCCCATACCGTTTGAAAATATCGCCATAATATTGAAGGTTCGCCAGCGACATGTGCTGAAAGCTTACCGTGTTTACAGCAATGTCGATATTTTCGGTCAGCATGGGCAACAACCAGGGCGCGACGATGACAATCGGCTTGTGCAATTCGAGGCGGTCCGCCTCGCTCCAGTAGTGGCCCACCACTTGGTCTCCGAAATGGCTAGCAAGGTTGAAATAGGATAGCGCCTGGTTGACCGGCAGATCGGTGAGCAGATATCGTGTTGCAGAAAGGTACGGGTAGGCGCGCTGACACAGTCCGCCAAAGCCGCCCCCAATCTCCAAAAAGGAGTGGCCGCGACCTCCGAGCCCTTCCAGAGTCATGGCGTACAACGCGTAACGCAGGCTCGCATCGCTGAAGCGGCCCAGCCCTGGAATAAAAACTCGACGGGCCCCACCATGGCCATCGTCTTGTGCCAGGGACAGAAAGGTGGACAAACGACTCCAAGGAAGGGCCGGGAACATCTTGAAGAGCGAGCGGAAGAAACGGGCTCGCCCCAAGATCTTGTCGGCCAATGGCTCAGGCGCGTAATCGGTGGCGGTTAGTGTGGCGGGGAAGCGGCGCGGCCTATCCGGCGCGTTGATCGTTCCGCCCGAAATCCAGTTACTTCTGAAATTGCGGATCGCCTGTGGCGTGACGACCAGCGCATCCTTCCAGCTCTCTACCGGGCTGGGTGACCAACCTCCAGAAGCGTGCGCGCGCGCATCCGCGATCAACCGATCGAAGTCCTTGGCTAGACTATCGACATCAACTGGAAACATGGCGCACCAAAGAGTTTCTCTGGGCAAGAACGGCCCCAAATCAGGGTGCTTACACTGCGGCGCCCCGTGGGTAAATAGCCGGGAAATCAGGAGGAAATGATGGGCTTTGCCTTCTGTAGGGTACCTCTAACATACGCATTGCGTACAAAAATAAGCATACCCGCCCCGACCGCCACCACCATAAATGCCCGCACTGCCAATGATGAAAGAGGCGCGAGTTTCTCCAATAGTTCGGACGAAAGGATAGCTCCGGACAAAACCGCTGTTCCACAGAGCGCCATCACCAGCTGATAGCGGAGCATCAAGATGACGTGGTGAGGATCCATAATTACGCGCGATGCCGCCCAGACGATTACCGCGCTGTAAATGACATAAGACAGAACATGAGCCAGTACTAACCCCTCCATCCCCATTAGCGGCAACAGCACGGCGATCGCACATATCTCCGAAACGATTTTTACCATCGTTGCAGTCACCATCTTCTTGGGTTCATGGCTCGCATATGTCGCAAAGCGAAGATACTCGTAGCCACGAAACAAAAACTGGACCACCAAGACTTGGAGTAACGGAACCGCCGGCAGATATTGGTTACCGCCCAGGATCAGCGTCGCTTCGCGTGCGAACAGAATAAACGCGGTCCCAGTGCCCAGAGCCAGCGCAAAAAGCATGCTGCCATACACAATGGTGGCGCGCTCCATGGCCGCCCGGCCCGTCGTGTGCGCCTTGGCAAAGTGAGACAATAACAATGTCTCGACATAGGAAATGATCCCCCATGCCCGCCGCGCCGTATTGACCGCAAATCCGAACTGCCCAACCAACTCAGCAGAAAAAAAACGGCCCGAAACGAGAATACCGATCTGAAGCGAGGCCTGATAAAAGATGGCGGAAACCGAAATCGGCACCCCGAAACGGAACATCTTGACGACCCATTCGCGCTGACTTTCCTTTGCCTTCTGCGTTTTCCAGTCGAACTTTTTGGAGACCCCAGGATAAAGGAGCCAGCAGAAAATATAGCTGGGTATCAGCGAGAGCAGCATCGTCCACAAATAGCCTGTAGGCGACAAATCAAGCCACCACGTCATGACCGCAGCGGCCAAGCTCCCAAATATCTCCAGTAAATTGAGCACCGCTATATCGCGATAGCGCGTAAGCGCGAACATCGCATTTAGATCGATCGGACCCGACAATGCGCGCGACATAGCGCTTATCCCAAGAATAAAAACAAGCCCGGACAACTGTGGATCGGCATAGAATTTCCCCGCTAGGGGTGAGATCAGAATCAACGTGACACCTAGAAGGCCGAAGGAGATCGCGCGCAGAAGATATCCGCTCCACAACACCAACTTCACGGATGCATTATTCTTTGCCATCAGAAGCTGCGGCACAAATGTCTGCACCGCCTGCCCGACTTGAACCTGGAGCGCCAGAATGCTCTCGAACACAGCAAGGGCAAGCGCGATAACGCCGAACCGGGCGGGACCGAAGTGCCGCAATACAATGGACGATGCCAGAAGCAGCAAAAGCAGTCGGGCAATCTGGACGAGAGTCAAATAGCCGGCACCGCCAGCCAAACTATTTCTCGAGAAGCGCTGCCGGAGGCGTCCGACGAGAGCTTTTGGCTGG
>Ga0105240_10004155_pt1 | contig 22181 bp, 16 predicted proteins | sample KBSC54metaG_FD_80426 | JGI IMG/M metagenome (GOLD analysis project Ga0105240, IMG submission 80426) | Corn rhizosphere microbial communities from Kellogg Biological Station, Michigan, USA - KBS C5-4 metaG | ecosystem: Host-associated > Plants > Roots > Rhizosphere > Soil | place: Michigan, USA... | reverse complement strand
AGATCTGACGCAGGAAGTCTTCGTCAAGGTATTTCGCGGCGTAGGCAGGTTTCATGGGGAGTCTTCGCTGCGGACGTGGATTTACCGGATCGCGTTGCACGAAGCTTCGAATCAGCGCCGCTGGTGGATGCGTCACAAGCAGCAGGAAGTGCCCATCGAGCAGGAGATCGGCGAAGGCTACTGCGGCTCGTCGATGAAGTTGAAGGAGACGTTGGTCGATCCCGGCGAGTCTCCGTTTGAGATGGCGCTTCACGAAGAGAACAAGGCGCGCGTTGAAGCAGCGCTCAGCCAGGTTTCGGAGCCGTTTCGCACCACGCTCATTCTCCGGGACATTGAAGGATTTGTTTACGAAGAGGTAGCCGAGATCCAAGGGGTGAATCTCGGCACAGTGAAATCGAGACTCGTTAGGGGACGAGCCCTTTTGAAGGCCATTCTTGAGGAAACGCGTTCGGCTGATGCTGCAGTATCGCGTCGCGGATTCGAGGTTTCCCTGGGAGAGGAGGCGAGATGAGCGACTGCGGCTCCATCCAATCGAAGTTCTCGGATTATCTCGATGGCCGGCTGACCGGACACGAGATGCAGAGCATCGCCGGCCACATTGACGATTGCCAGGATTGCTCAAGGGAGTGGGCAGGTCTGAAGAAGATGCAGGTTGCGCTGGCAACCCTGGGCCCAGTGCCCCAGCCTCCAGATCTGCTGTTGCGTATTCGCGTGGCGGTGAGCCACGAGCGGGCGCGCAGCCGTAGAAGCCTGATCCAAAGCTGCAGGCTGGCGTGGGACAACACCATCGGTCCATTTGTGATACAGGCTGCGGCGGGATTTGCCAGCGCGGTTCTGCTTCTGGGTACCGTGACGGTTTTGGTTGGCATGTTCACGCGGCCGGAGATGGCACACGGCGCCGACGAACCGCTGGGAATGGCCACAGCTCCGCACTTCCTGTATTTGTCTTCGGCTGTCACCAGCAGCGATCAGATTCGCGAGGTAAGTTCGCCGGTCATGGTCGAGGCTTATATCAACGGCGAGGGTGAGGTTTACGACTATCGCATCGTCTCCGGTCCGGTAGATGACAAGACGAAGGCGCAGGTCGAAAACCTTCTGCTCTGGAGCCACTTCGAGCCGGCACGCTTCTTCGGGCAACCGGTACGTGGACTGGCAGTGCTGTCGTTCTCGGGAGTATCGGTTCGCGGATAGCGTGGTAGACAGGTCAAGCTGGCCCCTGCGCTTTGCAGCGCAGGGGCCTTTGCTTTAAAGACAGGGAACAGGGGATAGGGATCGGAGCATCGTGGATGAACCTAGCGAGCACCGATGAGCAGATTGAGTTGGGACGAATATCAGGCAGGTGACGTCTAAAAGGCGTGCTCCTAGTTCATGCCGTCTCTCATGCTGCCGGGCCGGACGTCGGGGTATCGAATGCCGTAGACTTCATGCAAGGTCCCTGTTCATGTCGTTAAGCCATTTTTGCAATCTTGCCAGCGCTTTTTCTGCTGCTGTGTGTCTTCTTCTCGGTTCGGGCGCTTGTTCGGCCGTCGCGCAATCATCGAGCAGTCAGCAAAGTTCTTCTTCCCAGCCTCTTCAGGAGAAGAATCCTACGATTGTGGATCCGGCAGGGCCTACGATTTCTCTGATTCCGTCGCCGCAATTGTTCTTCATGGCGTCGGCCCTGAACGCCTGCGGCTATGACGAGGGGCTCGAGAATAGCGCCCCGGTCCGCAAGCACGTCCGGGACGAGATGAATGCCGCGCTTCAGAAGAGTGAGGAGGCGCGCGCCAAGCGCGACAAGCTCTGCCTCTACATCGCTCAGCACCGGATGACCGGCTCGGAGCGCGACATCTCGCAATACGTGTCACTCGCTCTCTATCTGAGCCCGCCTCCCGCCATGGAGACTACGGTCGAGCTGCCCGAGATGCCGCCCGATGCGACTCAGGTGGTGGAGATGGTCCCCTTGCTGAAGGAGTTTGCGCAGGCGATTGATCTGAACGGTATCTGGCTTTCCGTTCGTCGAACCTACGATGAAGAGACCAACAACCTCCACGATCCGCTCTCAAAGATGATTGTGTCGACGAACCTGTATCTCAAGATGCCTGCCTCCACTTACGTGGATCGCCGGTTCGTCGTTGTCCTCGAGCCAATGCTCTCGCCGAAGATGGTGAATGCGCGCATTTACGGGACCGATTACGTGGTGGTGCTCTCGCCGGTGAACGGGGCAATCGATATGCAGAATGTTCGTCATGTCTATCTGCATTACACGATCGAGCCGCTGCTTTATTCGCGTACGAATGCAATCGACCGCATGCAGCCGATTCTGAAAGAGGTTCGCGAGGCTCCGCTGCAGTTCCGGTATCGCTCTGAGACGGTTCCGCTGGTGGTGGAGTGCCTGATCAAGGCGATCGAAGCGCGCACCATGAACACAGGGATCGCGGACTACAAGATCCCCGGTGGAGTCGACCGTTCCGAGCTGCCTCGCTACGAGCGGGAGCGCATCGTGACGCAGCAGAAGCAGGAGGCTGTTCGCGTTGGAGCCGTTCAGCACGATATGAAGCAGGGCTTCGTGCTGACACAATATTTCTTCGAGCAACTGATTCAATTTGAGAAGAGTGCAGCCAGTTTCCGCGACACCATCGGCGAGATGGTGTACGGCATGGACATCGAGCAGCAGGTCCATCGGGCGCGACAGACGGAGTTTGACCAGAAAGCAGACGACGACATTTTGCAGCAGCGAAGCACGCCGCGCGCGTTAACTGGCCTCGACCTGGCGGAGGCGAAGCTTGCGGCGGGTGATATTGCGACGGCGAGCGCAATGGCGCACAAGGTCCTGGCGAGCAGGACGGACACGCTCGATTCTGTTGCTCAAGAGGCGCGGGCCAACTTTATTCTCGCGCGCGTCGCGATTGCTACCGGTAAGCCGGAAGAGGCAATCGACGACTTCCAGAAGACGATTGCCACCAGCAAGGAGCCGCGCCTGATTGCGTGGTCGCACATTTACCTGGGTCGGATGCTCGATCTGGAATGCAAGCGACCCGAGGCCGTCAGTGAGTATCAGGAGGCGCTTTCGGCGCGCGATGGCCAGCAGGACACGCGGCTGGCGGCCGAACGCGGTGTGAAGGCTGCCTATGCCGTCAAGGGTCACAGCTGCGAAGAGGATGCCGACGGCCCCGATACCCCGCCGGAGAAGCCTGGAGCGCCCCCAGCCCAGAGCCAGCCAAAGCCGCAGTAGCCAGCGTGACCGAATCTCGCCGGGACCGAGGCCGTTTTGGTGGCCGCGAATAAACGTGTGCGCGTGATAAATGGCAAGAAGCTCGCATCCTATTGATGGAGCTTCACTGGTCCCGATGGAGCCAGCGTGTGAGGTTCTCCCTGGGAGGTTCGATGCGTAGACGCGATTTCGTCCGCGGTCTGGTCGCAGTTGGCGCCGCTTCAAAGGTTTTGCTGGGTCAGCAAGCTGTTGCTCCGCCGCCTCCGCCCGCGCCGGTTCCCTGGCTGCTTGGACTCAACGCGAAGACGCCGATGCCACACGTTCAAGCCGCCGAGGAGGTGGCGACTGCGGAGCTGCGCTTTTTCTCGCCGCAACAGATGGCAACGCTCACACGGTTGAGCGACGTGCTGATGCCTGCCGTTGGTGAGAAACCAGGGGCGGTGCAGGCAAAGGCGCCGGTGTTTCTGGATTTCCTGATCGGCAGCTCGCCGGACGATCGCCAACGCCTTTACAGTGCGGGGCTTAACTGGCTTGACGCTGAGTCAAAGAAGAAATACAACGCGGAGTTTGCACGTCTGACAGATCAGCAGGCGGGAGAGTTACTGAAGCCATGGATGCGCACGTGGTTGAACGATCACCCACCCACGGAAGAGCATGCGGACTTTGTGAACATTGCGCATGACGATATCAGGACAGCTACGGTGAATTCGCACGAGTGGTCCATTGCGCCGGAGAGGGGCAGAGAACCGCGCACGGAGGAAGAACTCTACTGGTCGCCAATCCAGCCTGATCTTTCGCCTCAAAGTGGCCGTGCATTGAGCGTGCCGCCACATGTTCAGGCGATACCCCCGTCGAAGCACCGAATCCCGTCCTATCCCAGATAAAGTTTCGCCTCTGCGCAGAAGAAGTGAGATAGATCGAAATGTTGAACGAGACTTACGACGTCCTGATCATTGGGTCCGGACACTCGGGCGGGATGGCTGCCAAGATTCTGACGGAGTATGGGATCCGCTGCATCATGCTCAATGCCGGCCCGGTGGCGGACGTGACGCGTGATGCGCAGCAGAAGCATGCTTATGAGCTGCCATATCGCGGATTCAGGCCGCCGGGGCAGATCGAACACGTTTTCCAGTCGAACGGGTTCAATGCCAATGTGTGGGTGGACGAGCGAGAGGTGCCCTACACCGCAAAAGAAGACCAGCCGTACAACTGGGTGCGGGTGCGGCTGTTTGGCGGGCGATCGCTCTTCTGGTCGCGGCAGTCGTTTCGGCTCAGCGATTACGAGTTCAAGGCGAAATCGCATGACGGCTTCGGCGAAGATTGGCCAATCAGCCATGCTGATCTTGCTCCCTACTATTCGCGGGTAGAGGGGATTTTGCGCGTAATGGGTGCGCAGGACGGCGTGCCGCAGTTGCCGAATGGCAACTTTATTCCCGATGATGCGCCGTGGACTCTCGCGCTGCAGCGCTTCATCGAGATTGCGAAGCCGCGCGGGATTCCTGTTTGCAAGCAGCGGAGAGCGCTGGGGCGGGATGGGCTTGCGAGCTCTGTGAACCTGCTGCTGCCGGATGCGGAAGCTACAGGAAAGTTGACATCGATTGCGAACGCTGTGGTGCGGGAATTGACCGTGGATAAGAATACGGGGCTGCCGAATGGCTGTAACTTTGTTGATCGGCTTACGCATCGCGAGTTGAGCGTGAAGGCGCGCGTGGTGGTGCTTGCGGCGGGAACGCTCGAGAGCACGCGTATTCTGCTCAATTCCAACCTAGCAAATTCGAGTGGGCTGGTGGGTCGCTACCTGATGGATCAGGTGTACGGGCCGGGAGTGCTTGCCTCTGTTCCGCAGGCGCGCAGGGGAAATATCAATGCGTGGATGGGATCGGCAGCAATCGTTCCGAGGTTCAGAAATATTTCGACAAAGACCGATAAGTTTCTGCGCGGCTATGCAATCAATACGACGGCGTCGGTGGAAGCGGTGTCGGCGCGCAACTTCGCTCTCTATGGTGCGGAGCTTCAACGCAAGCTCGACGAGTACTACGGCAGCGGCTTCTACATGACGATCATGGGCGAGGTGCTGGGGCGGTACGAGAATCATGTGCGTATCGACAAAGAGCGGAAGGACGCGTGGGGGATTCCGGTTCTGCATGTCGACACGAAGTACACCGATAACGAATTCAATATGGCTAAGGATGCGGTGGAGACAGCGTGCGAACTGGCTGATGCCTCAGGATTCGAAATTCTGTCAAAGAATGATAAGCCGAATCCGCCGGGATACAGCATCCATGAGGTGGGGACCTGCAGGATGGGAGATGATCCGAAGAAGAGCGTGTTGAACAAATTCAGCCAGAGCCACGATCACAAGAATCTGTTCGTTGTTGATGGAGCGCAGTTCACGAGCGCCGGTTGGCAGAATCCGACGACGACGATTCTTGCTCTATCGATGAGGGCATCGGAGTATCTGGCCGGAGAGATGACGCGGCAGAACATTTGAGCATGGAAAAGGGGAGCGAAGAGAACGCTCCCCTGAATGATTCCGGTCAGCTTAAGTAATCGATATCCGGTTCAAAGCGGTTCAGAAACGAATTTCCGGACCAAACGTTACGCGTAAATTGTTATAGGCTCCGTTATTGAAATAGATCTGATCGCCGGCTTCAAGGCGCAGGCCGATGGGACCGAAGAAGCCTTCGATGCCGCCTCCTGGGTAGGCTGCGAAGTGCGTTGTGCCGCCGCCGAACTGATCGAGCGAGTTGCTGAAGGTTTGTCCTGAAGCCGTGGTGGTCGAACTGTGACTGAATTCAGTGAATCCGACTTTTCCGGTGACAAACGCCCGGAACGGGCCTGATGTGCCGAACTGAAACTTAGGTCCGAATAGCCCGGTCAGAGGACGCGTCCGAGTGGACACCGTGGTACTGCCCACGCTGCCCGAGTTTGTGCCCGTGCTGATCGAGGTGTAGTTCTTCATGAAGTCGTAGTTCATTTCGGCTTCAAGAGCGATGTTGGGATGTACATTGAATCCGACCCGAGCACCGAGGCCGAGGAAATTTACGGCGCTGGCGTGAGCAGGGTTCACCCGGAACATATCGCCGTAGACTCCGATCGTCGCGTGATTGTTATCCCATCTGCTATGGTTCGGTGGATTCTGGACATATTGTGGAGGAGGAGCAGGCGGGGGCGCCTGGTCCTGCGCGCTTACTGCGAGGGGGAGTGCCAGAGCAGCGATCAGTCCGGCACAGCCAAGGATGCGATTCATGAGAGTGTGCTCCAAAGTTGAGTTATCCTCGCCCACAGATCGCTCTGCCGGTCGAGAAGCGTTCGCGAACATCACGTCTGCGAAACGTTCCGCAACGCCCGAACTCGTTTCTAGATGCCTTCAGTCTGTAGCAGGTTGGCAGTCAGAAGGGTTGCCTGCCGGACAGTCACATTGTTGGGAACTGAGCTCTGGATCAGCAAACACAGCTGTTTAGAGAGTGTGTCCCCGCCGAGCGTGAGTGGGACGCACCGCTTGGAAGGCGCGCCACGTCTAAGGAATAATTGGGGGATCGGGCATCAGTGCCGGCCGTAAAAGCACGAATCTGGATCGATTCAGGCATTGCCGGTGCACACTTATCGAACAGAGGGCATGTGGAAGCGGTTTTAGCGGAATTGGAATATGCGCTCGGGCATGAATTTGCGAGGCCCGAGTTGCTGCTCTGTGCCCTGACTCACCGTTCACTGGTCAATCAACAATTGCAGGATGGCCGCGACGAGCCGAAGGTGCCTGCAACGGACAACGAGAGGCTGGAGTTTCTCGGAGATGCGGTTCTTGGGCTGGTCATTGGAGAGGCTCTGTTTCTTAGCCATCCTGAGTGGCAGGAAGGTGAACTGACTCGCGTGCGTGCGCAGCTTGTAAGTCGACAGCACATGGGTCTCGTGGCGGAGGCGCTTTCACTTGGCGAATACCTGCGCCTAAGCCGCGGAGAAGATCGCAGCGGACTGCGTCGCAAAAGCACGGTTCTGTCAAACACGATGGAGGCGGTGATTGGCGCGCTGTTTCTTGATGGTGGTCTCGAGACGGTGCGCGCCTTCGCTCGCCGGTACATCATCGGGGATACGGTAGAGAAGCTGGCGGAGCAGTTGCGTTCAGGGGCGGCTTTGGGCAACTATAAGTCGGCACTGCAAGAGCGGCTGCAGGCAGAACGCGCGGGTGCTCCGGTGTATCGCGTGAAAAGCGAGAGCGGCCCCGACCATCGCAAGCGCTTCCTCGTGGAGGTGCGGCTTAAGCCTTCTGAAGGAGAGCCGGGCAAGCCGCTTGCGAGAGGCACTGGTACGACGAAGAAGCATGCCGAACAGGACGCGGCACGGAAAGCTCTAGCCCGGCTGACAGGCACGGCAACCGCGGCCATTGAGGACGCAAGCGAGGAACCGGAATGAGTGCCCCCGCTCAGACTCCCGCGCCTCCATTGCACAGATCGCGGCTCTGGGAGCATCTCCCGACGGTGCCCGAAGCGCTGGCATCGCTTATGCGTACTGTTGTGGTTGCGCTGTTTCTGCTCACGTTTGTGCTTCAGCCGTTCCTGATCCCTTCCGAGAGCATGGAGCGCACGCTGCTGGTCGGCGACTTTTTGCTGGTTAACAAGCAGATCTTTGCACCATCGGGAACTTCCCACAGCCTAGCTCATCTGTTCATGCCTTATCGCGATGTGCAGCGCGGCGACATCGTGGTTTTTCATCATCCCGATCCGCCTTATCTGGTGAAGCGCGTTGTCGGGGTTCCTGGTGACCATATCCGGATCGACGGTGGAAGAGTCGCTGTGAACGGCGTTCCGCTGAGCGAGCCATACGTGGCGTTTGAGCCGGTTGCGCCGAATCAGTTTGGAGAGAACTTTCCGACCAGCATTTACACAGATCCGAATGTGGACCCGACGTGGTGGCGGGAACTGCAAGCGCTTACCCGGAATGGGGAACTCGTGGTGCCCCCGGGTGAGTACTTCATGCTTGGCGACAACCGGAATCACAGCAAGGATTCGCGGTTCTGGGGGTTCGTGCCGCGCTCGGCAATCATGGCGCGTCCACTCGTCATCTACTTCTCGCTTCGGCGGCCCTCCACCACGGATGTGCAACAGGCCACGGATGATAGACTCGGACACGACAGGGAACTCTCGGCACGCCTCGCGGCTTTTGCGCGCTGGAAGCGCATCTTCCGCGTTGTGCACTAGCGGCTAGACAGCTACCGAGGCCACAGAGCGACAGGATGACCACAAAGAACACGCCGCCAGCCAACGCACCTACAGAAACTGAGCCGGTTACAGAAGACAAGCACGAAGAGACTCCTTTCGAGGCAGCGGCCAGCATCTGCTCCGTACTGGTGGTGGGTCTGTTTATCCTCACCTTTCTCGCACAGAACTTCGTGATTCCGTCGGGATCCATGGAGAAGACGCTTCTGGTTGGCGACCACCTGGTGGTCGACCGGATTACGCTCTCTCCGCCGACGAAGTGGATGCCGCTCGTTCACTATCGTGAGCCAAGGCACAACGACATTGTCGTGTTCGTCAAGCCGGGCACCATCGACACTGACGGAAAGCCGACAATACTGTACCTGGTCAAGCGACTCATCGGAGTGCCTGGCGATCATATTCATCTGCATAATGGGATCGTCTACATCAACGGGCAGGAACAATCGCAGCCGCATGCTCAGCCGACAACGCCTGCGAACTACACGCCGTTCAACGACGAGTTTCCGTCGATTCCTCCTGAAGGCAACGGCGATCCGAACACCGGTATTCCTGATGCCTGGGCTAACGAGTTTTCAAGTCATGTTGTCGATGGCGATCTCGTTGTGCCGCCGGGCAAGTACTTCATGATGGGTGACAATCGCCACGACAGCCTCGACTCGCGCTATTGGGGCTTTGTGCCGCGCGAGAATATCCTGGGCAGGCCGCTGTTCAATTACTGGTCGTTTATCACGCCGGACCATCAGTTCGACGAAACCGGGATCGGCAACAACATCGCCTGGATAGGTCACGTGGCGCTTCATTTCTTCACCGACACGCGCTGGAAGCGTACGCTGCACGTGACTCGGTAGACTCGAGAGCGGCAGAGGGGCTTCAGATCAGAACGTACACCATGACAGAAGAAGTGCAAGGCTGGCAGCAAAGGCGATCAAGGCTGTGGATGCCGGCTCTGGCATTGACAATCCTCGTCGCCGTTTTTGTCTTGCCGCCGCTGTTCAGCATCAACGGCTACAAGTCACGTATTGCTGGCGCGATGTCGAACTCGCTGGGGCGGCCGGTACATCTGTCGGGAGTCGAGCTGCGGATTCTGCCGCGACCGGGGTTTGTGATTACGGATCTCACGGTGCAGGAGGATCCAGCGTTCGGCGCGGAGCCCGTGCTTCACGCTGCAGAGGTGAAAGCGGCTATACGCCTTGTCTCGCTCTGGCGCGGACGACTCGAGATCAGCCGCATCAGCGTTGATGAGGCGAGCCTGAACCTGGTGCGCACGGACGATGGCCGGTGGAACATGGACAGCCTCTTCCGGAACGCAGCGCAGACGGAGTCTGGCACGGCTAAGTCGCGATCGCAGCGGCTGCCGTATCTTGAGGCGACCAATTCGCGCATCAACATCAAGAGGGGGATTGAGAAGCTTCCATACTCTCTGCTGAATGCAGACCTGTCCTTCTGGGAAGACAGTCCCGGCGAGTGGCGGGTGCGTCTGAAGGGACAGCCTGCGCGCACTGATGTGAATCTCGAACTGGGTGACACAGGCATCGTGCAACTGGAAGCAAGCATGCACCGCGCGCCTGAACTGAGGCTGATGCCCCTGCATGTCGAGATGGAATGGCGTCAGGCGCAGCTTGGGCAGCTTAGCCGTCTGCTCGTCGCCAGCGACCCGGGATGGCGGGGGGACCTGGCGGCTGAGATGAAACTCGATGGGACAGGTGAATCGGCAAAGGTGACGACACGGGTGCGGGCTTCTGGTGTGCATAGAGCAGAGTTTGCGCCAGCTGAACCGCTCGACTTCGACGCAAACTGCGGCCTTGTATACCGGCACTCAGCGCGCGCGATTGAGAAACTCTCGTGTAACTCGCAGCTCGGGAATGGGAAGGTGTTACTCGAGGGAAGTCTGCCCAGCAATGGCGATCCGAAACTTTCGCTTCAGCTGGACAAGATACCGGCGCAGGCAATTCTGGACGGGCTGAGAACCATCCGCAGCGAGCTGGGCGCGGACCTCGAAGCTTCAGGCACGCTAAGCGGACGGATCGACTACGACGCAAGTGTCCCCGCTTCAACTTCATCGGCTCCGGCACCGCATGCGCGGTCGGGGCGACGCGCGAAGATCGCGGTCGCGCAACCTGAGCCCACCCCGGGACCTCTGACCGGCAGCATTGATGTCGAATCTCTTCGCCTGAGTGGAGGAAGTCTTACCCAGCCGATTCTTATCCAGAAGGCCTCGCTTCAACCCACAATGACAGACGACGGCAAGAGCGAACTCCTTGCAGGCACTTCGACAATTCCAGCTGGAGCTCCTGCTCCGCTGGCAGTGTCCGTGCGGCTGACTCAAAGCGGATACCAGGTTGTCGTCAAAGGAGCAGGAACTCCGGTGCGACTGCGCCAGATTGCACAGGCTGCCGGACTGAAAGAAACCGGCGCGCTTGACTCGATGGCTGGCGATCCTATCGCTCTGGACCTATCCATTGCCGGTCCCTGGCTTCCAGCGCCTGAGATTCTACTGGCAGAGAGCGCTGGTGTTAGCGCGGCTCCGGTGGCGGGGGGAACCGCTGTTCCGTCGCAGTTCATTCCAGATCGGCTCAACGGCACCGTCACGCTGCATAACGCGAATTGGAAGACGGACGCGCTCGCTACTGCGGTTCAGATTTCTCAGGCGGTGCTCCACCTTAGCGGAGGGACAAGGACGTGGGACCCCGTCTCGTTCGTCTATGGTCCGCTGAAGGGGACTGCGCGTGTCGTGATTCCGGTATGTGATGCGGATCAGCCGTGCCCTCCCAAGGTCGATCTGGACTTTGAGACCATTGATGCGGCAGAGGTGCAGTCAACTCTGCTCGGATCCGAAAAGAAAGGGAATCTGCTTTCTTCTGTCATTTCACGGATCACCTCGTCCTCTTCCGATCACAAGTGGCCCTCGTTTGAGGGAACGGTGAAGGCGGAGTCGTTAATTCTCGGCCCAGTGACGCTGGACAATGTATCCGCCGAATTGAAAGTTTTGCCTGCTGACGCCGAGTTGACTGTGCTGAACGCAGAATTGTTCGGGGGAGAGATCCATGTATCAGGCAAGATCGAGAACGGTGACAAACCTGCGTACAGGCTCGAGGGACAGGCCGACGGGATTGAGCCAGCCGAACTCTGCCGGATCTTCGGGCTGAAGTGCAGCGGCCGTCCGATTGATGCGACGGGGAAGGTGCAGCTCACGGGCTTTACGGATGTTGATCTGGGATCTTCCGCGAAAGGCACGCTTCATTTCGATTGGAAGAAGGGTACGGTTGTTGCGGGTGGATCCGAAGCGGGAGAGGCGATTCCATCCATTCTTGCTCGATTTGACGACTGGTCGGCCGACGCGGAGATCGGGAATAACGGCGTCACGATCGGAGATAACAGTCTGAAGGCTGGCGCTCGCACTGCCACGGTGAAAGCTACAGTCACATTCGGCGATCGGCCGAGCATCTTGTTCGGTGGGCTGAAAACACCGCCGCCGAAGAAGTAACGCGTCGTCTCAGATCCGGTCACTACAATCAGAGCATGTCACCCAAGGCCGTCTCTTCCCCTGTTGAGATCCGCTGTAAGGGCGTGCTGTTCGACATGGACGGCATCCTGATCTCCTCGATCGGTTCGGTGGAACGAAGCTGGACAAAGTGGGCCGAGATGCGCGGCGTTGATCCCGAATACGCGCGGAAAGTGGCGCACGGGCGACGAGCAATCGAAACAGCCGCACTGCTGCGTCCCGATCTCGAAAGCCGGGATGAATTGAAGCTGATCGAAGACATCGAGCTAGCGGATGGCGAGGGCCTCGCGATACTTCCGGGCGTGCTGGAGTTGCTGGCGGCTTTGCCGGCGGACCGCTGGACTGTTGTAACCAGCGCGACGGAGCGGCTTGCCAGACAACGGCTGGCGCAGGCCGGAATTCCGGTTCCCGAACGACTGATAACTGCCGATGATGTGGAGCAAGGGAAGCCCGATCCTGCGCCTTACCTGGCGGGCGCTGCGCTTCTGAGATTTTCACCGGAAGACTGTGTTGTATTCGAAGATGCGGAGTCGGGCACTCTGGCCGGACGCGCAGCAGGGTGCACTGTGATTGCGACCACGTTTTCGCATGAGGTAGATTCTCTGGCGGCTGCGCACTATCTGATTCAGGACGTGACGGGCGTACAGGTGCGGAACTTGTCGGGCGAGCAGGGAATGGTGCTAGCGTTCACTCCGCTCGCGGCGGAGTGAACTGAGGGATTAGTGAACAGGGATTAGGCGCAAGCGTGCCAAGCAAAATGGCGCTTGCGCTCCAGTGACTTTTCTCTGTTCACTGTCACACCATCACCTTCTATTCGTTGGCCTCGATGCGGCGGCCATGTGTATCTTGCAGGGGGCGCGAGTTTAGCCGGAAGAGGTAGGTGTAGGCCCGAATCTGATCGAGGCTTACGCTGATCTCGTTTTCAAGCACGAACCAGCGTACTCCCTCTGTGCACGGGGGCGTGGTCAGCGAGCCTTGGTAGGTCCAGTAGCCCTGGTCGCCGGGCAGGAAGCCGCGCGGGTTGACCATGTCATTCACTGTTTCCTTTGCGCCTGGAGTTTTTGGCAGATGCGGCCAAAGCATTGCGAGAACCGCGTTGGGAGCGCCGCGATCGAGAGCCATACGAATTTCGATGATTGCCATCTTGCCATCGGAGCTCTTATGGAGGAGCTGCACGTCCATGTCGGTGAGCTTGCCATTCACCGAGCTTTCGCTGGGGTGGTGGAATTCAAACTGCTGCAGGTCGTAGCGGACACCTTCTGCGACGATGTAGCTGCCGGGCCGGACATGGGCAACGATCAGGTTGCCGGTGTTTTCAACATCGACTGAACCGGCGATGTAGTGGAACTCCATGGGCTGGAGCTTCTTGTTCAGGTGCGCGCCGTGAATGTCGATGGGCGACTGCTCGTGGCCTTTGGAGCAGGCCTGGTAGGCGGGATCGAGCTTTCCCCAGGCGAGCGGCCCGGTTTTGCCGGCGTAATCCCAATGAGGGCCCGACTGGGCCATGGCGCACGCGCTTCCTACAACTAGCGCGATCAAGGATGCACAAATGCGCATGAATCTGCTCCTGCTTCGTTGTTAGACAACAGGAAGATTTTAAAGTACCTCGCTGCGGGTGGGTATCGCAGGTCTGGAGGGCTGAAAAGGGGCGGTGTCTTCGTCCGGCAGGGTAGACTTGAACGGAAAACCGGGAATCCGATCTGCGGGTCAACGATCCCGCCTGTTGAGCAATCCGAGAGGACGCTGCAGCGATGATGGAATCGACGAACCCCCTGCGCAAGGCGCCACCCAAAGCTGTTTTTATTTTTCTGCTTGCTGTGTTCTTCACGTTCGGCGCTGTGTCGCTTGCGAACGACATCATAGCGGCCGGTCGTCAGCAGTCGACCAAGCTGGGTATTTCGATGGTGGTGTCAGGCTTGTTCGCCATTTCGTATGCCGCGGGCGGCATCACCTTTCGCAAGAAGTTCTTCTTCCTCTTCGTACCTCTGTTTGCCCTCCAGGTACTCGTGATGGGGTACATCTCTCATCGATTTCCGGATACTAAAGCGACTCCGCAGCTGGATGCCGCGCAGACAGAGAGGCTTCAGAAGCGGCTCCTCTTCGACGGAATCGCCACTATTGTGACCGTCTCGCTGGGATATGCCGGATTCGTGCACGTCTTCGTCAGCGAGAGCAGGCGTCACATCCGCGCCCAGGCTGAGAAGGCGCAATTAGATGCCGAAATGGCGGCGGCTCGCGAAGTGCAGCGGCTGATGCTGCCCGATGAGGCCGAATCGACTCCCGGCTATCTGGTTAATTTCGTATATCGGCCTGCGTTGGAGCTTGGCGGTGACTTCTTCCAGATTTTGCCGGACGGGAAGAGCGGATTTCTGCTCGTGCTAGGTGATGTGGCGGGGAAGGGACTCGCAGCGGCCATGCACGTGTCGATGCTGGTTGGAGTTATTCGAACCGTTGCACTGGAGACGAACGATCCTGCTGTCATTCTTGGGAAGCTCCATGATCGGCTGGTTGGGCGGACCTCTGGAGTCTCTACGGCGCTTGCAGCCCATGTTTCTGCAACGGGGCTGGTGACGATTGCAAACGCTGGACACTTGTCGCCATATCTTGATGGGCGGGAGATCGAACTGCCGGGAGCGCTGCCGCTTGGAATTCCTGAAGGCGGGCATTACGACGCTGTTCGTTTCGAGCTAGCACAAGGAAGCCGTCTGGCCTTTTACTCCGATGGCGTGGTTGAAGCGCAGGGAACGTCTGGGGAGCTGTTCGGCTTTGAACGCGCGCGCGGGATCTCGACGGAATCGGCGGAGGTGATCGCTGAGAAGGCGGTTCAGTTCGGTCAGGCAGACGATATTACGGTTGTGACGGTGGAGCGGTTGCCGGGAAGCGGGTCAACTGGTTTTCATTTCGTTGGGACGCCGAAACCGGCTTCGGCGTAGGTGCGCGATAGGTAGAGAGGCGAGGGGTGACGCGAGTTTACGTGTTCCCACCCAAACAAAGCATGGATTGGGCACCCGGAGTTCTGGCTCGGAGGTAAGGACTTCAGGCCTCGCAAACGGAAAGGACTCCTTTCGGAGTCCTTTTTGTTTGCGCGACAAATGCGAGGAACTAGCGCGCGTTTGCAGTTGCGGAGACGCCGGCTTGTTCTGAAAGCTTCGCGGCCTTGTCGGTTGCTTCCCACGTGAACTCGGGCTCGGTGCGGCCGAAGTGACCGTACGCAGCCGTCTGCTTGTAGATGGGGCGGCGGAGGTTGAGGCTCTCGATGATGGCCTTGGGCGTGAGGGAGAAGTTCTTGCGGACGAGCTCGGTGAGTTTTGCCTGGCTGATCTTGCCGGTGCCGAAGGTATCGACGAGAACGCTGACTGGCTCTGCAACGCCGATGGCATAGGCAAGCTGGACCTCGGCCTTGTCGGCCAGACCCGCGGCGACGACGTTCTTCGCGATGTACCGGGCCATGTAGGCAGCCGAGCGGTCAACCTTTGTCGGATCCTTGCCCGAGAAGGCGCCGCCGCCGTGACGGCCTGCGCCGCCGTAGGTGTCGACGATGATTTTGCGCCCTGTGAGGCCGGTGTCGCCCATGGGCCCGCCGATGACGAAGCGGCCGGTAGGGTTGATGTGGTATTTCGTGTGCTCGTCGAGGAGCTTGGCGGGCAGGACCGCCTGAATGACGTGCTTCAGGACGTCGGAGTGGAGCTCGTCATTTGAGATCGTCTCAGAGTGCTGGCTGGAGATGACGACCGCGTCGATGCGGGCGGGCTTTCCGTTCTCGTCGTACTCGACCGTCACCTGGCTCTTGCCGTCGGGACGGAGGTAGGGAAGCTTGCCGTTCTTGCGAACGACGCTGAGCTGGCGGGTGAGTTTATGCGCCAGCGAGATGGCAGCCGGCATCAGTTCGGGAGTTTCGTTGGTGGCGAAGCCGAACATCATACCCTGGTCGCCGGCGCCGCCAGTGTCCACTCCCTGGGCGATGTCGCCCGACTGCTTATTGATCGTGGAGATTACTGCGCAGGTGTTCGAGTCGAAGCCGTAGAGGGCGTTGTCGTATCCGATGGAAGCGACTACTCCGCGGACGAGGCTTTGGAAGTCGACATAGGCCTTGGTGGTGATTTCGCCGGCAATGACAACCAGGCCGGTTGCGGTCAGAGTTTCGGCGGCAACTCGGCTGTAGGGGTCCTGTTCCAGGCAGGCGTCCAGGATGGCATCTGATACCTGGTCTGCAATCTTGTCGGGATGACCTTCTGTCACCGACTCAGAGGTAAACAAAAAACGATCGCTCAACTTCGCATTCCTCCCCGTTTGAAGGGCTTAAGGTAGATTGCCTGCCGCGAATTGGCTGGTGAGGACAGTTGCAGCGGAAGACAAGGCGCATCGGCGGACCGAAGTCGCACCTGCACATTGTCTATGGTAATTGCGGCAAGGCTGAAGGGGCAAAGAATGGCAGGGAACGGCGACGGATGGGCACCCAGAGGAGCAATGTGGAGGGTCAACGGGGCGGGAACAGGGATTAGGGAATCAGTGCTTGAGCCAGGAGGCGAGGTGGGCTACAACGGCTTCGGCCTTGGCGGGGACGGGGACTACGGAGCTCCACCAGCCAGCGCGTACGCCGACGTAGCGGACGGTGAGATAGCCGGCGACTGCTACGACGGCGACGAGGACGGCTGCGCCGATCCAGCGGAGGCGGATTTCCATGGCTTCGCGGCGCTGGATGCGCTCTTTTCCAACGTTGGAGGCGAAGGTGGCCCAGCCGTTGTCTGGAGTGTCGACGGTGAGGCCGATCTGGTTGGTGGCTTTGAGGAAGCGGTCAGTCCAGTCGCGGGTGTCGAGCCCGAGGGCACTGACGTAGCCCCGGACGATGCCTTTGCTGAGGATGCCGCCGGGAAGCTGCTGGTAGCGATCTTGCTCCAGCGCGACCAGGTGCCGCTGGCTGATCTTGGTCACGGCAGTGATCTGCTCGAGCGCGATTCCGCGCGAAATTCGCTGCGATCGAAGCTCTTGCCCAAAAGTACTCATTTGGTAACCAGTTTCGCAATCATAGCCCGGAGCTATTCCACAGGCAAGTTACGAAGGACATTTCACGTATGAACCAACTTTATCACCCTTAGTTATCACTGAGCTAGGGGGAGCAAGAAGTGCTTTCCGTCACTCATGATTGTGCAAAAGGCCTTTCTCGGCCATTGTGCTACTTCTCCGGGCCGTTTTCGCGCGTAAGCACGGCCGGAGGGATCAAGAGTGCACTGGAAACAGGGCTGATACGCTTAACTCTGAGGGCCGCTGCTCGCTGGAGTCTTCAAAATTGCATGAATAAGCTCATCATTGCCAACATTCTGCACCGCCCGGTGCGATCGCTGATCAGCATCACGGCGGTGGCGATTGAAGTGATCATGATCCTGTCAATTGTCGGCATCTTCATGGGGATGCTGAACGACAACAAGCAGCGCACGAACGGCATTGGAGCGGATCTGATGATGCGGCCATCGAATGCCGCAGCGATCAACGGGATGGGCGGCGCGAGCATGTCGCTGAAGACGGCGGACTATCTCCGAGGCCTCTCCCACGTGGCAGTCGTCTCTCCGGTGAATATTCAATTCTCGATGGGAAGTTCCGTGGAGAACATCTACGGGATCGACTTTGACAGCTTTGACAAGCTGCGTCCTTTTCAGTTCGTGGAGGGCGGAAAGTTCGAAGGTCCTTACGATGTAATCGTTGACGATGTGTTTGCGCGCAGCAAGAAGGGCGGCGGATACCACGTCGGCGACAAGATCGAGATCTTCAACCACGATTTCCGGATCTCGGGGATTGTGGAAGCGGGCAAAGGCGGGCGGAAGCTGCTGCCTCTGGACACTATGGGAGATCTGACGGGCAGTTCCGGCAAGGCGTCTGTCTTCTTTATCAAGTGCGACGATCCGGGGAACGACGAGGCGGTGATTGAGGAGATCCATAAATCGCCTGGGCTCGCGAATTATCCGGTGTGGACGATGCGGGAGTGGCTCTCAATGATGACGCCGGAAAAGCTGCCGGGATTCAATCTGGCTCTAGATGTGATTACCGTGATAGCCGTTATTGTCGGCTTTCTTGTCATTTTCCAGTCGATGTATACGGCAGTGCTGGAGCGCACGCGCGAGATTGGGATACTGAAGTCGCTTGGCTCGTCGAAGCTGCAGATTGTTGGCGTGGTGTTGCGCGAGACGGCTGTGATGGCAGTAGCAGGCGTGGGGTTGGGGATTGGCGGGACTTACTTGATTCGCACGATCCTGTTGCACTCCACGACCATGCATTTCGAGATCACGGGACGGTGGCTCATGCAGGGAGCGGTGATTGCGTTCGCAGGAGCCCTGATTGGAGCTGTGTATCCCGCATGGATGGCTTCGCGCAAGGACCCGATCGAGGCGCTGGCCTACGAATAGGCGGGTTCCCGCGTTGGTGTTGCTAATTTGTCGGCCCTGTTTCCGCCCTATTTTTTCCTATTTGTGGCCGGGTATACTTTCGGTGATTCCCGGCAACAAACAGAGTGAGGTCATCTGCTTCAACCAGCGGAGAAAGTGTTCTTGCCGAACGTTCCGAGATTCAGCAGCAGTTCTTCATCATTGCGGTGGCTGTACGCCGTCTGGGTGGTCGTGATTGGCGGGTTCGCAGTTCTCCATGGGTTGAATCTGGCGGCGGATTTTCCGAACCACACTCCGTGGCATATTGACTGGGCGAAGTACACCGATGAGGGCTGGTACGGGAATGCGGCTGTCCGGGCGCATCTCTTTGGACACTGGTACGTGCCGGGCGATTTCAATCCCGCGCCGGCGGTTCCGGTGTGGCCTTTTCTCGAGTGGGTGCTCTTCTTCTTTACTGGAGTAACTGTAGAAGCGGCACGCGGGCTGGCGATCGCGTTTTTCTTTGCAAACCTGGTTCTCTGTTATGCACTGATCCGCCCGCGTGCGCTGAGGTGGGTGGCGCTGCTGGCTCTCACGCTTCTGGTGACAAGCCCGTTTCTGTATTGCTTCAGCCGGCTGGCCATTCTGGAGCCGATGCTAACCACGCTCATGCTGGCTGCGCTGAATCTCACGGTTCGGCTTCCGCGGATGCGGCATCAGCTTCGGATTTCGGCGGGTATTGGCGTGCTGTTCACGCTGATGATGCTGACCAAGACGACGGCGATCTTTCTGCTGCCGGCGATCGGTTGGGCGATGTTTGCAGCTTTCTGGGATCGAGCGGAAGCTTCCGCAAATTCCAGCCGGTCGAGCCTTCGCGTGTGGTTTCACCAGCGTGCGGTGGAATGCGCCGCGTGGGCCGCTGTTGCGTTCGCCGTCACCTTTGGCGGGTGGATGGCACTGGTGGTCGCGCTGGGGTATTTCGGCGATTACAAGTACCTGCTGTTTATCAACAAGTATGTGAAGCCCACGGAGTTCTATTGGCCGCTGCTGAGCTTCTGGTGGTCGTTCCATGCAAGTATCTGGGTTGATCGAATTCTGATACCGCTGTCAGGGCTGCTGATTGCGGCGGTGCTGGTGGCAGCCACGATTTTCCGCAAGCGTGGCGGATGGGCGTCTGAGCTGGTTGCGGATCCGGTCTTCGGGGCGTGCGTACTTGCGGCGGGCGGCTACATCCTGTTCATGACGTATCAGAACCATCCGCAGCCGCGGTACTTCGCCCTGGTGGCGGTGTTCTGTTTTCTGATCGTAGCGATGGCGGCAGGAAAGCTGAGCGAGGAGCCGGGATTCAGGCGCGTGTTCGGGTACGGCGCAGTGGCGCTGGCTGCGACCGCATCTGTAGCGAACGGCGTTTGGACGATCAACTTTGCTTCGCATCCGGAGTACAGTTTTGTGAACGCGGCGCGGGCGTTGACCGACTATATTGACCAGCATCCGAACGGGAATCGGCTGCTGGTTTCGATCAGCGGGGATGAAATCACGCTAGTCACGCACCTGCAATCGCTGTGCGACGACTTCAGCATGCGAAGTCCGCGGTTTCCGGACCTTGGGGCCAAGCTGGCATACTACCAGCCGGGCTGGTGGGCGACTTGGAATGACATCGACCCCGGCACGCTGGAGGACCTGCACACGCACTACTCCCTGGAGCAGGTCGCCGCATTTAAGGCTTTTGACGATCCGGAGCGGAATGTTCTGGTGCTGTTCAAGCTTCATCCGCTCCCTGAGCCTCGGGTGATCAACGGGAATAATCTGCAGGAGCCGCTGCCGGGCGACAAAATCGACATCATGATCGAATAGCGAAGATTGACCGCTTCTGTCCTCTTTCGATACCCCGTCTTTTGACCAGTAGACGAGTTCATGCGCGATTGAGTAGACTCCTCCCCGCTGTAATTGAATGCGTTTTTTCGATTCCCGCAAAGGACGGAGTGAGCTTCCCCATGATGCGTTCGCCGTAGATTTCCTTGTGACTGCAATCACTCGACAGTGCCGTAGTCGGATGTTAGCCTTCCGGTGACTTCGACCGGGGGCCACGCGGGCCTGTCGTTTTGCGGGAGATGTTCTGAGGATCGTGACTTCTACAGCCTTGAACTTTCCGCCATTTGGAATCGCAAATCTCTCTTGGAGGGTGTGTGACAGTTATCAAATACGTGTACTTATTTTTGAAGCGGCAGAGTAAATCTATGGCCTTGCTCATGGGCGTGCTGTTTCCTGCGTTTGCGTTCGGCCAGCCGGAACAAACCGGTGGAGGAGAAGCCAATCTGGTGCTGCCGGATCTGTCGACGGGAAGTTTCTTCGGCATGAACGGGCACGCACTGCTAATGATCGGCCTGCTGTTTTGCGTCGGCGGTCTCCTGTTTGGCCTTGCGATCTACGTGCAGCTGAAGAATTTGCCGGTTCATCGCTCGATGCGGGAAATTTCCGAACTGATTTATGAGACATGCAAGACGTATTTGCTGACGCAGGGCAAATTCATTTTGCTGCTCTGGGCGTTCATTGCGGTCATTATTGCTCTCTACTTCGGCTATCTGGCGCCTGTACCCGGGAAATCCGTGGGCGTTACGCTGCCAATCATTCTGTTGTTTTCACTCGTTGGCATCGCGGGCAGCTACGGAGTGGCGTGGTTTGGAATTCGCGTCAACACCTTCGCCAACTCGCGGACAGCATTCGCCGGACTCCGGGGCAAGCCGTATCCCTGTTACGCGATTCCGCTGAAGGCCGGCATGAGCATCGGCATGCTGCTGATCTCTGTCGAACTGCTCATCATGCTGTTCATCTTGCTCTTCATCCCCCGGGATTACGCGGGCCCGTGCTTCATCGGGTTTGCGATCGGTGAATCTCTCGGCGCGGCTGCGCTACGTATTGCAGGCGGCATCTTCACGAAGATCGCCGACATCGGCTCCGACCTGATGAAGATCGTCTTCAAGATCAAGGAAGACGACGCGCGCAACCCGGGCGTCATTGCGGACTGCACGGGTGATAACGCGGGCGACTCCGTTGGACCAAGCGCAGACGGTTTCGAAACTTACGGCGTCACCGGCGTTGCTCTGATCACCTTTATCCTGCTGGCGGTGAAGAGCCCGGCAACCCAGGTACAACTCCTGGTATGGATCTTCGTGATGCGCGTAGCCATGCTGGTCTCCAGCGCCGGTGCATACTTCCTGAATGGTGCGATTGCGCACGCGAAGTATGCGAACTCCGACGAGATGGATTTTGAGACGCCGTTAACGACGCTGGTCTGGATCACGTCGATCATCTCCATCATCCTGACTTACATCGTGTCCTACCTGATGATTCCCACGCTTGGCGATGGAACGCTCTGGTGGAAGCTGGCCTCGATCATCTCGTGCGGAACTTTGGCAGGCGCGGTCATTCCCGAGTTGGTGAAGGTCTTCACTTCGACGAACTCAAGCCATGTGAAGGAAGTTGTGAAATCGGCTCAGGAAGGCGGAGCCTCTCTCGGGATCCTGTCGGGATTCGTGGCCGGAAACTTCTCGGGCTATTGGCTCGGGTTGTGCATGGTTGCACTGATGTCTCTGGGGTACTACTTCACCACCGGCGCGTCGATGGCAGCACTGATGCTTGCTCCGGCTGTGTTCGCATTCGGCCTGGTCGCCTTTGGCTTCCTGGGTATGGGGCCGGTGACGATCGCCGTTGATTCCTATGGCCCGGTTACAGACAATGCTCAATCTGTTTACGAGTTATCCCTGATCGAGAACGTTCCGAACATCGAAGCCGAGTTGAAGAAGGATTTCAATATCGACGTCAAGTTTGAGCGCGCAAAGCATCTGCTGGAAGCGAACGACGGTGCCGGAAATACATTTAAGGCATCGGCTAAGCCTGTATTGATCGGAACCGCAGTT
>Ga0105240_10004154_pt1 | contig 22182 bp, 16 predicted proteins | sample KBSC54metaG_FD_80426 | JGI IMG/M metagenome (GOLD analysis project Ga0105240, IMG submission 80426) | Corn rhizosphere microbial communities from Kellogg Biological Station, Michigan, USA - KBS C5-4 metaG | ecosystem: Host-associated > Plants > Roots > Rhizosphere > Soil | place: Michigan, USA... | reverse complement strand
GGGCGACGTCGGCGCGGGATATTTTGAGGGCGTTCTTCAGGAAGGCGTTGACGGCTGTCCGGTAGTTGCCGGTGACGGGTCCGTCGGTCAGCTGCGGAGGGCGTACGATGGTCCAGTCGAGGTTGGTGGATCTTATCGTGGCTTCCATTTTCCGCAGGTCGGCATACATATGGCGGAGGATCTTTTGGATGACGTATTTTGCGACGAACCGGACATAGAAGGGGAGCACCGGGCTTATCTCGACGGCCGAGGCGGAGATGAAGAAGGCTCTTTTTGCGCCTGTGCGCTGCATGGCGGAGACGAGACTGGCGTTGCCTTCGGAGTACAGGGTAGTTGGCTTGTCGTTGAAGAAATTGGCGCCGGTGACGCCGATGGCGGAGAAGACGAGGTCGGCCTCAGCGAGCTGTTTTTCAAAGGTCGCGGGCTGGAGGATATCGCCTTTTACGACGGTCAGGCTGGTGTGGCTGACCGATAACTTTGCCGGATCCCGTAAGACAGCGGTGACATGATGGCCTTCTTTCAGTGCCAGCTGCACGGCTTTGTGGCCGATGCCTCCGGCAGCCCCGATGACTAGAATTTTCATATGTGAGGTATTTAGAATCGAACGACGCTAAGTATAAAGATGACCAGGAACAAAATGATCTCCAGGAAATGGAAGGTGTTGAGCCTGGCTTTCAGGGCGGTGATCTGACCGTTGTTGGCCGTGCTGTTGGGTTCGAGCATTTTGCGCAGGCGGCCGGTGCCCCGCGCCAGTACGGCGGTACCATTGAGAATGACCAGCAATACCAGGACCATCTTGATCTTGAACCACAGCATCTGGGACACGGTGCCTTTAAAGATGATAACCATGCAGACGCCTGTAATAAGCAGGAGGGCGCCGCCGATGCCGATGAGCCTTCCGAGTCCCGAGGTCGTGTCGAGGACGGCGATGGCCCTTTGTTTGTCCGATACAATGAACTTGCTGAGCCGCCGGCTGATAACGTAGTCGGCGACGATGGTGCCTGCCATCATGGTGAAGCCGCTGATGTGGATGATGAGGGCTAGATTGAGGAGTGTCTGGGAGTTCATACGAGAGTTGTTTTTTCTTTTGGTGTTGATATTATTCTGTTGATATTTTATCCTGTCGTTTGCCGCGCGGGGGCTATTTCTTAAAATGTTTCAATTTTTCCGGGTTGGTCTGTACGTAGATATTCCGAATATGTTCACCGTCGGTCTCGAGTGCGACGAGGCTTAGCGGCTGATTGCCCGAGTAGGTGATGATACAGGGCATGCCATTGGCGAAGGTGATGTCTTCGGTGAAGTCGGGGACTGATTCGCGGATCTTGGGTAAGAGGGTGAGTATAAGCCTGGAGACGTTTTCCTTTCCCATGATGGGTTTGGGGAGTGCCCTGAGGCGCTGGTTCCTGAGGGTGAGGCCCGCGTCGCCGCCTTCGGTGACCAACTGGATATCCTGTTTGAGGAGATCGATGAGGTCGTCCATATTGCCTTCGTCGATGGCCCGTAAAAAATTGTGGAGTATCCTTTCGTGGACTTTCAGGTCGATCTCGAACCTTCGTTTGTCTTTGCCGAGGTTGTCTTTTGCCCTTTTGAGGATCTGGCGGCAGCTGTCGGTGCTTTTGTTAAAGATCTCGGCCAGCTCGTAATAGTCGTAGGCGAATATTTCCTTGAGAAGGAAGATGGCTCTTTCCTGTGGGGTGAGTTTTTCCATCAGGACGAGCATGCCGATAGAGAGGGCGTGATAGCTCTCTATACGGGCCTGACCGGTGTCAGGGGCGTAGTTCTGGAGGGGCTCGGGCAGCCAGATGCCGATATATTTTTCCCGTCTGGCGCGGGCGCTGGTGAGGTGGTTGATGCAGGCGTTGGTGACCATTTTCACGAGAAAGGCCTTTTGCTGGCGAACGCTGGCTATGTCCACTTCCATCCATTTGAGGAAGCTGTCCTGTACCATCTCTTCTGCCTCGTCAACATGGCCCAGCATATTGTAGGCGATTGAGAATAAGAGGGGTTTGTATTCTAAAAAGATGTCGGCTTTGTTCTCCATATATGTATTATTTCGCCAAAAAGGGACTTTGTCCAGTCAGAGTAGACAAGATAGCCAATGGATTTGTGACAGGGTGGGGGGATTTTTTTAGGGGGGTGGGGGGATTTGTGACGGATGGGGATTTGGGGCCGGGATGATTTGTGACAGTTGGGGGAGTTTGTGGCTGGATGGATTTGTGACGGATGGGGGGATTTTTTTTATGGGGGGCCGGGAGCATTTGTGACAGGGAGATGGAGGGGGTTACGGATTTCTGAGGCGGCTGAGGGTTTCGCGGGAGATGCCGATGTAGGAGGAGAGTTGGGTGAGGGAAATGCGCCGGACGAGGTCGGGTCGGCGCCGTTGGAGGTAGAGGTAGCGGTCGCCGGGCGAAAGGAGGTTGATGAGGTCGGTGTGTTCCAGCAGTTCCTGGTGGAGCTGGGCCATGAGGCGGTGGCCGATGTCCTGGATCTCTTCGGAGCGGGCGTAGAGGCCGAGGAGGTTGTTGGAGTCAAATTCGAGGACGGTGGTGGGTTCGTAGGCCTGTATCCAGAGTTCGGAGGGGGTTTGGCGTCTGAGGCTTTTTATATCGGTAGAGAACTGGCCTTCGGTGGCAAAGTGGAGGTTGACGTCTTTGCCGGTGTTGTTGTAGAAAGTACGCAGCAGGCCGCTCTGGATGAAGTAGAGCCGCTTGCATACCTGGCCTTCCCGCAGGAGGTAGTCTTTTCGTTTGTACTCCTTTATGCGGGCGATGTTCAGCAAGAGGCATTTGGCTTCTTCTGAAACCTCGGGAAAGAAGTCGATCTTATACATTGGGAAGGTTTGCCTGCGCGAAAGTAAAAACGCGGTCAGACTCCAGGAGGGCACATTTCCCAACGGTCTCTGTATTTTTCCGAACGGGAAGGGGGTCGACGCAACCCTAAGAATATTTGGTACTGAGGCTTTAACGATCGGCGGGTCTTCGGGTATCAGTGCGGGGAATGGGTTTCCCAATGGCGGAGGGCAAAATGCGGGTCCTCCGGACGCATTAATTTATATTGGCAAGTGTGTTACCTTTAAATTAAAATTATTGCGCCTCATGCGACTACCTAAACTCTCCATTTTAATCCCGCTGGGGGCTATGATCCTATTGTCCGGCGGCGGGGTGGGGGCGCAGTGTTTTGACCAGAGTAATTTCAGCCGGTATACGCGGCTTCAGGGGCTCTCCAATAATTATATATCGGGAATAGAAGAGGATTCTCTGGGGTATATATGGGTGGCGACGCACAAGGGGTTGAACCGGTTTGACGGGAAGACCTTTCAGTCGGTATTCAGGGGGTCGCCGCAGTCGCCGTTGCCAAGCAATTTTGTGGTGCAGCTGGGGCATCCGTCTGACTCGGAGATCATTGGGGTGACGCGAGCCGGGGCGTTTGCGTTCAATCCGACCAGGGGGCACACCAGGCAGCTGATCGTCCCCTGTGATTCTGTCATCTATTTCTGGGCCAATCACGGGACGGGGATCACAAGGGACAGGCTGGGTAATTATATCGTGTCTACCAAGACCGGTATGTATGTTTTCAACAAGGCTGGGAAGCTGATAAACCGTTATGACCACTTTCTCCCGGCGGATGTGGGCGTGAAGGAGATGGTCTTTGGGATCCGGGCGGGTATGTTATCCGACGGCTCGACGATGCAGATCAATGACCTGATCGGTACGACGTACAACCCCGTGTTTAATACGATCGATACGGCATATATGCGAAGGCGGGAGGTACTGAAGAAGCAGATGACCAACGAGGTTGGCGAGCTGCGTCCTGCCTGGGTCGGAAGGAAGAACGAATTGTTCGTTTTTGACAGGGAGAAGAACTCCATCAACGTAGTAGACGTTAACTCTGCGCAGGGCGTGCCGAATATGATGCCGTTCTCGATCGACTCGGAGCTGGGCTGGTACAGCGATCTTTCGTATATAAATGATAGTGTATTGGTTATGACCTGCAGAACCAATGGGTTCTATGTCTTCCATTACGATGCGCGGACGAAGAGGCTGATCAGCGACGGCCAAAAATATTTCAAGGGCATCCAGTGTACGACGGTATACCGGGACCGGGAGTCGCGCCTGTGGGTAGGTACGGTCGACGGGCTGTACAAGGAAAACCTGCAGGGGTCTTTCTTTTCGGTTACTGATCTGTCGCTGCAGTGGCCTTTTATGATAGACCATGCGATAAGAAGCCTTTATGTCGAAGGCTCTTCAATATACGCCGGGCTGCTTAATGGGGGCGGGCTGCTGGTCCTGGACAAGAAGACCCTGGCAATCAGGAGGCGGGTAGAATTTGAACCTCAATTCACGTACAGCAATACTATTTACGATGTGGTCCCCTATTCGGAAGATACTTTATGGCTGGCGACCAGTTCAGGTGTCGTATGGATGAATAAAAGGAACTATCATTTCGGACGTGTAGCAGTCCCGCCGGCCCTGAAATGGATGGACGAGACCAATACGACGAGTGTTCTGGTGGATTCGAAGAAGAATATCTGGATGGGGTTCAACCGGTTAAACGGACTTGTCTGGTATGACCGGGCGACCAGAACCTTTTCGGACCTGTCGGGGCCTGAACATAACCCACAACTGAAGATAACATTCGCATTCAGCATGGCGGAGGACATGCAGGGCAATATCTGGCTGGCGGGGGACGGGCTTTGCCGCTGGAATGTGAAGAAACAGATGGTGGATACCCTTATCCCTTATCCAGGTGTAAGCAAGTCGCTGCGGAACTATATGTTCATCCTTGGGCGGGACGAAAAGAACAGTCTCTGGCTGTCTTCCTATGATAACGAGATCATCCAGTACAACTGTACGACCAATGCGATGTATCTGCGGCAGGAGGAGAATAATCTGATCGACGGGAATACGATCACGAGTTCACCGGTGATCGGGGACAATATATGGCTGGGTACGGACAACGGGATCTCGGCTTTTAATATCCGGAATTACTCGGTTCAGCAGCTGACCTATGCCGATGGGCTTCCGTCCGTCAACCTTACGACCTGGCGCAAGGGCAGCTATTACGACAAGGCGGAGAACAAGATGTATATCGGCGCCCGGCACCGGTTGATATCTTTTGTTCCGGACCTGGGGCTTTCGCACAAGATCGCGCCGGCGCTGTTCATCGAGAAGATGCAGGTCCGGGATTCGCTGATCGTGCCGACGGAGAAGGAGATCAGGCTGGCGTATAACCAGAATAATATGTCGATCCATTTCAATACCGTCAATTTTAACGATCCGGAAGAGAATCGTTATGCCTGGCGGATGATGCATGGGAGCGACACGGCATGGGAGGACCTGAATACCCAGAACCTGATCACGCTGACGAGTCTTCCCGGGGGAATGCATCCTATACAGATCAAGCTGTATTCCGCCAACAATCACTGGCCGCAGCAGGTGAGGTCACTGCATATCTATATCAGGCCCCCCTACTGGATTACGACGTGGTTCATCGCACTGCTGGTGGCGGTCGTCACGGGGGTGATCATCCTGGTGTATAAGACAAGGGTCAATTCGGTCCGGAGGAAAGAGCGGGAATACACGCAGGTGCAGCAGCTGATAGCGGAGGAGTACAAGAACCGGCTGGAGCTGGAGCAGATCATCAACTATTTCTCTTCTTCGCTTACAGACAAGACGGATATTTCAGACGTGCTCTGGGACGTAATGGACAATCTGATCAGCCGGCTGGGATATGTGGACTGTATCATTTATTTATGGAATGCGGACAAGACGAAGATGGTGCAGAAGGCGGCCTACGGTCCCAAGGGAACTCCGGCGTTGCTGGCCACGCAGGCTTTCGACGTCTATCCAGGGCAGGGGCTGGTCGGGTATGTGATGCAGACCCGGGAGCCGATAGTAGTGGCCGATACGAGGAAGGACAGGCGTTACCGGGTCGATAATATGCCGGGTTTGAGCGAGATCACCGTCCCCATCATGCACAATGAGGAGCTGATCGGGGTGCTGGACTCGGAGCATCCGGTGGTCGACTATTTTAAGGAGAGAGACCTGAAGATTCTGATCACTATTGCCGCGCTGGTGGGCGCCAAGATCAAGCAGATCGAATCCGATCAGTCGCTGGAGAGCCACCAGCGGGAGATTGCGGTCATCAACCAGCAGCTGGCCGAGGCGCAGCTGTCGGCCCTGCAGACTCAGATGAACCCGCATTTTATCTTCAACTGTCTGAACAGCATAAAGGGGATGATCCTTAACGACGAACGGCAGAAGGCCTCGCGCTATCTGAGCAAGTTCGCCAACATGATCCGGACGACGCTGAACCAGTCGAAGGAGATCTTTACTACTCTGTATGAGAATATCGAGCACCTCGAGAATTATCTGGTGATGGAGAAGCTGAGGTTCGGAGATAGTTTTTGTTTCGAGGTGATCGTCGACGAGGATATCGACCGGGAGGACACACTGATCCCGACGCTGATGATCCAGCCTCTGGCGGAGAATGCCATCTGGCATGGGCTGATGTATAAGAACGGTGAGAAGAATCTTACCATCCGATTTTTCCGGAGTGCCGGGATGATCTACTGTAGTATCGAGGACAACGGGATCGGTATCAATAAGAGTGAGCAGCTGAAGAAGATGAGCAATCCGGGTCATAAAAGTGTCGGGCTGAGTAATCTCCGCAACCGGATAAAGATCATGAATGAGAAATACGATACGGGCTGTACGCTGGAGATCACCGATCTGCAGAATATCGACAGCAGCAGGTCGGGAACCCGTGTCGTCTTAAGATTCAAAGTTATAACCAATAAACTATACATATGAGAGCAATCCTGGTTGACGACGAACCGGACGGTATACGTACGTTAAAGAAACTGCTGGAGCTACACTGTCCGGAGGTAGAGATCGTGGCTACCTGCTCGAATGCGGATATGGCGGAACAAAAGCTGGAAGAGCTGAAGCCGGACCTTGTCTTTCTGGACGTGCAGATGCCTGGGAAGAGCGGGCTGGAAATGCTGGCCGGCCTGACCGAGATGAATTTCAAGGTCATCTTCGTCACGGCGCACAACGAGTATGTCCTGCAGGCCCTTAGATTTAGTGCGGTCGACTATCTGATGAAGCCTGTCGACGAGGATCGGCTGATAGAGGCTGTGATGAGGGCTAAGGAGCGGGTGAGGCAGGAAAAGGATCCCGGGCAGACGGAGACTTTGCTGCACAATATCAATAAGGTGGGCTCGCCGATGGAGATGCGGCTTTGTCTGCCGACGCTGAAGGGTTTTTCGGTGGTCAAACTGGAGGAGGTCGTCTATTGCGAGGCGCAGCGGAGCTATACGATATTCCGGCTGGTCGACAATAAGACCATCATTATTTCCAAGCCGTTGTTCGACTATGACCGACTATTGGCCGATACCATATTCTTCCGGATCCACAAGTCATATCTTATCAATCTTCTTCACGTAAAGGAATATATCCGCGGAGAGGGGGGGACGGTGATCATGAGCAATGGAATGGAGATCGAGGTGAGCCGCCGCAAGAAGGAGCTGTTCCTGACCAAGGTAAAGGAACACTTTAAATATTGAGTGTTTTGTATATTCGGTGGATGGAAAGGAGAATATTGCTTGTCGTTCTTGTTTTAGTCAGCAGTGTCGGGTATGCACAGGATCCGCGAAAGGTCTGGCTGGATTATATGGATAAGGTTGCCAGGCCTGTATTGTCGTCGCTGGCGGAGGACCGGTTGCGGGAGACCATGCCCGTGGTATTGTCGAGGGTTGTGGATAACAAAGAGACCAGAAGCCGGGTGACCTATCTGGAGGCGTGGGGGCGGTTGCTCAGCGGGATTGCGCCCTGGCTGAATTCGGAGGGCGGAGACAGAGAGGAGGTCGGGCTGAGGCGGCTGTACAGGAGCTGGGCGCTGAAGGCCGTGGCCAATTCGGTAGATCCTTCTTCAAAAGACTATATGGTATGGACGGGGGCGCAGCCGTTGGTGGATGCCTCCTTTTTTGCGTTGGGACTGATCCGTTGTCCGTGGTTATGGGAGCATCTGGATACTGTTGTCAGGGGCCGGGTAGTGACGGCGTTAAGGCTGACGAGGGGTACGGTCCCGGGCTATAACAACTGGGTATTGTTCTCTGCGATGATAGAGACGTTCTTCTGCAAATATGGCTACGACTACGATCCGGTGCGGATCGAATACGCGGTGCGCCAGTTCTCGGAAAACTGGTATGTGGGGGACGGGACTTTCTCTGACGGGATGAGCTATCATGACGACTATTACAACAGCTATGTGATCCAGCCTTATTTATCGATGGTGGTCGGTGTGGCCGGATCGAGGTACAGGGCATTTGCGGAGAAGCTTGACAGGATCAACAGGCGGTATGCGGAGCTGCAGGAGCGGATGGTCAACGAGGACGGCAGTTTCCCCGTGACGGGGCGTTCGATCACTTATCGTTGCGGGGCGTTCCATCATCTGGCGGATATGGCGTGGCGGGGGCAGCTGCCTGTGTCGCTGCCGGCGGGTCAGGTTCGCGCCGCGCTGACGGCGGTGATCAAAAAGACCCTGGGGGCTGAGGGGACGTTTAATTCGGCGGGTTGGCTCAATATCGGCTTACATGGACATCAGGAGGGGCTGGCGGATGGTTATATAACGGGTGGAAGTCTCTATCTGTGTTCTGAGGTGTTTCTGCCGCTGGGGCTGGGGCCTGAGGATGTATTTTGGCGGGCTCCTGCTGCGCCGTGGACGTCGGTAAAAGTCTGGAGCGGGATGGATAGTGTAAAAGCCGATCATGCACTGGACATTAAATAAGCGGGAAGGAGCATCAGATGACCCTGCGGTATAGAAAAATATCGGTATATTAGTGAACATGACCCCGAATTTGAACCTGCAACAACCTGAACTAGCTGTATCCAATTTCTTCGAAAAGACGCCGGACCTGGTTTGTATTGCCCATCGAAATGGGTTTTTCAAAAAAGTCAATCAGGCCGTTGTCGATAAGCTCGGCTATAGTGAGCCGGAGCTGATGTCGGCGCCCATCTCCAGCTTTATTCACCCGGAAGACAAACAATTTACTGCCTCGCGCAGGTCTGAACTGCTGCGGGGGAAGAATCTATTAAATTTTCAGAACCGGTATGTGACGAAGGCCGGGGCTACGGTGTGGCTGGAATGGACCTCGATCTATTTTCCGGAAGATGAGGTCGTGTTCGCCATTGCAAAGGATATCACCGAGCGGAAGGAAGCCGAGCTGGATGTGGTGGAGAAGTACAAGAAGTTCAAGGGTCTGGCCACGCATTTTAAGAGCAGCATCGAGGAGGACAGGAAGACGCTGGCGAATGAATTGCAGGAGGAGCTGGCGCATCTGGCCGAGGTGCTGAAGTCGGACATCGAGTGGATCAAGAGCAATGCTTTCGAGTTGTCACCTGTGGCGAGGACGAAGGTCGAACATGCGTCGATGGTGGGGCAGCTGCTGGTGAAGGCGATAGGGCGGATATCGTTTTCTATCAGCCCGAATATGCTGGGGCATCTTGGTCTGGGCGCTACGCTGGCGTGGTATTGCCGGGAGTTTTCGGTGATGAATGGGCTGACCTGTTGTTATGAGGGATCGTTTGACGAGTCGGCGATCAGCAATGAGGTCAAGACCGATCTGTTTCGGATCTGTCAGGAATGCTTAACGAATACGCTCAGCCATGGTCAGGCGAGCGCCGCGAGGATCATGATCGAGGAGAAGGGCGGCAGGGTGCAGATGGTGATCACGGATGATGGTAAGGGTTTTGATGTCGAACTACACAAGCGCAAGCCCGGCCTGGTGCGTATGCGCGAGCGTGCGGCCTCCATCAACGGAGAGCTGACTATCCATAGCGGGATCGGCAGGGGTACCAGGATATGTGTATCCGTGGGGAAAAATTTACTCTAATCCAATTTTTTACCGGAACGTATAGTTGTCAACGAAACGCGTATTCGTGTGGCAAGGTATTTGTTTGTGGGATAGCTGGACGAGTCCCGCCATCAAGAGCCCTGATCCGGAGAGTACAGACATTCTGATACCCCCATCTCCTCAGTTTCCCGATAAAAATTGAAAAATTGAACTGGTAACATCGAGTTTCTAACACTAAAATCATTGGCTGTTTATGACAATTTGTACATCAGCCCGAGTCCCTGCGCCCGTGAGGGCCGGAGGTACCTTATTACTATTGTTTTTACTGACCTTTTTGAGCCTTAATTTGTTTGCGCAGGATACTACCGGTAAGAAGCCACCGCCGGGAAAGGATACTGTTCCGGCGAAAGCCGTGAAGGATACGGCGAAGCTGAGGGCTTCGGATCTGAAGGATCCTTCGGGTGTCGGGGGCGCGGCTGCCGCGGACACTTCGATCGGCGACAGCAACAAGATAAAGATAACGGGGAAGATCACCCTATCAGGGGGAGGCGCCGACCAGTCGGGGTCCAGTGTTTCGATCAAGGGTACGACTAAAGTGGCGCAGACCGATAGCACGGGGAGTTTTTCAATTCTTGTGGCGCCACTGCAGACGCTGGTGTTCAGCCATGTGGGGTATAAGACCACCGAGGTCAATGTAGACAGTAAATTACCCATTAACCTGACCCTCACCAAGGAGGAGAATACGCTCGAGCAGGTGACCGTCAGTTATGGAAAGCAGCTGAAGCGGGATATTACGGGCTCGGTGGCCAAGGTGGACGCGGCGGATGTCAAAGATATCAATGCTACGGAATTCGGTCAGAAGCTGCAGGGCAAGGTGGCCGGTATCCAGATACAGCAGACCAGTGGTGTTCCGGGGCAGTCGATCGTATTCCGGATAAGGGGTGCGGCTTCGCTCAACTCGGGTAATCAGCCCCTGGTCGTCGTGGATGGGCAGCCGGTGAACAGCGATGCCGCCGGAGGTACGGGGGATATCAACCTTATCAATCCCGATGAGATCGAGTCGTACAGCGTTCTGAAGGATGCGGCCGCTACCTCGCTGTACGGCAGCCGCGCGTCCAACGGGGTTATCCTCATTACGACGAAGACGGCGAAGATCGGGAAGAGCAGCATCAGCGTCAATGCCTATTATGGGCTGCAGGCTGTGCCGGACCGCGGTCATCCGAACCTGATGAATGCGCAGGAGTTTGCCAACTATATGAAGGGCTATTATGAGGACAAGATAACCTATGAGAACTGGGTCAATCCTGTGACGGGGACGGCTACCGTACCGGCAGACTACGCCAACCCGGGTCAGTATGGTAAGGGTGAGAACTGGTACAGGGCGCTGGTGCGTACCGCGCCGATGGAGAACTATACGGTCAATATCTCGCACGGTACCGACAAGGTCTCCTCCAGTACGACGATGAACTATTTCAATCAGAACGGGGTTCTCTACAATACGGGGACGAAGCGCTATGCTTTTCGCAGCAATACGGAGTACCGGCCGAATGAGCGGATAAAGCTGGGTCTCAATCTGGCGCCTACGTACCAGATCGATCACAATACCAGGGGCGGGCAGCTGGCGCTGAACGGTAACCGGCAGGTGGTGGCCGGCGCGGAGCTGAGTTCGCCGTTGATACAGCCCAGGACGCAGGATGGGAAATGGATACTTTCTACCGCCTCGTATGGCATGTATAAGCTGCCCAACTATCTGCAGCAGGCGGAGATCATGGACAATGACCAGACGAATTTTCACTTTTTGGGGAATCTCTATGCTGAGGTAGAGGTGCTGCGGGGGCTGAAGGCGAGGTCGAGTATCAACGGGAACATCCTTACGCAGGACTATAATGCTTATTATGGAACACAGTTCGGTCTGTTCGGACAGGTACCGCCGCGATCGCCGACGCAGTCTACGGCGATGAACAACTCCAACAATTCCTACTCCTGGCTGAATGAGAATACGCTCGACTACAATACAAAATTCGGGGATCATTCGCTGGAAGTCCTGGCGGGGTATACGACCCAGAAGTTCTACCAGACCCTACGGACGGTGACGGGTACGGGATTTGCAACTGACGAGACTCCTTTTGTCCAGGCGGCAACGACCACGACGGGGACGACCAACAGCCAGGAATGGACGCTGGCTTCGGCGCTGGCGAGGGTCAACTATGACTATAAGAAGCGGTATTATATTTCGGGAACGATAAGAAATGACGGCAGCAGCCGGTTTGGGGCGGTCAGGAAATACGGAACGTTCCCGTCCGTCAGCGTCGCGTGGGTAGCCAGTGAAGAGAAGTTCTTTCCGAAGATGGGCGCGCTGAATTTCCTGAAGTTCAGGGGCAGCTATGGGCTGACGGGGAACAACAATATCGGGAACTATACCTGGGTATCGCTGCTGAGTTCGACCAACTATGTCTTTAACGGCGCGACGACGCTGGGTGAGTCGATCACCAACCTGGGCAACTCCGATCTCACCTGGGAGACGTCGAAGCAGTTGGATATCGGCGCTGAGCTGACGCTGCTGCATGGGCGTTTGAACATAAGTTACGACTACTATAACAAGCGAACCGAGGGGATGCTGACGCCGCTGCCGGTGCCGTATGCGTCGGGATATGAGTCGATACAGTATAACGAAGGTGTTTTTCGCATATGGGGTCACGACATACAGATCAGTTCGGACAATATCAAGTCGAATAACTTCACGTGGACGACCGATTTCAATATCTCCTTCAACGACAATAAGGTCATTTCGCTGGTCAACGGGACGCCTATCGGCGGTTTCAACCAGTACAGCGATTATAACCGTACGGCGGTGGGGCACCGGATCGGGGAACTATACGGGTATGTGTTCGAGGGGCTGTATGCGAACCAGGCGGATCTCGACAAGTCTCCGAAGGAAGCGACGTCGGCGATAGGTACGGCGAAGATGAAGGACGTGAATGGCGACGATACCATCAATATCGATGACCGGACCTTTATAGGCAGGACGAATCCGAAGTTCATCTATGGGATGTCGAACAATTTCACCTTTAAGAAATTCGATCTGGGCGTGCTTATCGCGGGGCAGGTGGGGAATAAGATCGCGAATGTGAATTTGCAGAATCTTTATAATCTCGATGGCGTTTTTAATGTCGACAAGCAGATGCAGAACCGGTGGAGGAGCGAGTCGAATCCGGGCAATGGCCGGGTCCCGAGGACGCTGGCGAATACGACGGAGCTGTACCGGACCATCAATTCTACCTGGGTTTTTAGCGGGGACTATCTGGCCGTGAAGAATATAACGCTGGGGTATACCTTCGGCCGCGAGTGGCTGCATGCTATCAAGGGGATCAGGGTGTATGGAAGTGTGCAGAATGCTTTTATGTTCACGAAGTATCCGGGGCAGAATCCGGAGGTGAACGATGCGAAGGATGCGGCAACTACCGGTGGGACGGACAATGGATCCTATCCTGTGCCGAGGGTATTTATGGTGGGGGCAAATGTTAATTTTTAAAGTGATCGTTTATGAAATATTTTGTTGTTTTTGGGGCCCTGGGCGTTTTGGTTCTTGGTCTTGGGGCCTGTAAAAAGGATTTTGTTACGAAGTATCCGCAGGGGCAGGTGAATGAGGGGAATTTTTTTAAGAGCGTCAGCGATTTTCAGGAGGCGTTGACGGGGGCTTACGGGCCACTGCGGGATGCGGCCAATGTCGCCTTTTATATGGAGGAGATGCGTTCGGACAATACGCACTATGACTACAATTCGAAGGACCGTGGTGGTTCGACGAGCGAGCAGTTGTCGGATTTTATGGACAATTCGGCCAATCCTACGATACTCGCGTTATGGACGGCTGACTACATGGGGGTTCAGCGGACGGATATTGTGCTGGACAAGCTGGCTACGCCGCCGCCGGATATGGTCGATTCGGTGAAGAACCAGATCATTGGGGAGGCGAAGGCGTTGCGGGCGCACTATTATTTTGAGCTGGTCCGGTGTTATGGGGCGGTTCCTTTATATCTGCATGAGGTGACGAACGGTCAGAATGCTTTTCTCGGGAGGTCGCCGGTGGACAGTGTTTATGGGCAGATCATTTCCGACCTGACGGATGCGATCACGAAATTGGCGCCGCCGTCGGGGTTTCCGCAGTCGGGAAGGGTCACGAAGGGGATGGCGTCGACTGAGCTGGCGCTGGTATATATGACCCTGCATCAGTATGACAAGGCGCTGCCGCTGCTGCAGTCGGTAACGCAGATGGGGTATGCGCTTTTGCCTGATTATGCTGCGGTGTTCGACCCGGCGAATAAGAATAGTCAGGAATCAGTTTTTGAAGTGCAGTATAAGACGGGTACGGATAATCAGGCGAGCCAGTTCATATATTACTTTATCCCGGTGACGCCGCATACGACCAATATTTTGGGGGTGGACTATAACAATACGGAGGGTGGGTGGAATACGCCGACGGATGATCTGGTCACCAGTTATGAGAAGGGTGACAAGCGGCTGGACGCCAGTGTTGGAGTGGTGAAGGGGAAATTGGATGACAATGCAGATTTTCAGCCGGATGGGGTGATCAGTATTTTGAATCCGGATACGACGGCGGAGAATGGGGAGCTGTATAAGAAATTTGTCAAAAAACAGTTTCATTTGCCTTTGAAGACGCCGCTGATCTATAATACCGATGACGACTGGCCGGTGTATCGTTATGCGGATGTGCTGCTGCTGCTGGCGGAGACGTTGAATGAGCAGGGGCAGTCCGGGGCGGCGTTGCCTTATCTGAATCAGGTGCGGGCCCGGGCGGGGCTGGCGCCGTCGACGGTGACGGATCAGTCGGCCCTGAGGGATACGATCGCGCATGAGCGGAGGGTGGAGCTGGCGTTTGAGAACAAGCGGTGGTTTGATCTGGTGAGGACGGGTCAGGCGTTGACGGTGATGTCGGCGTATGGGGTGAAGCAGAGGGCGACGTTGCCGTATTTGTTGCCGCAGTCGTATAATGTGACGCAGAATAAGTTGATCTATGCGATACCGTCGAGGGAGGTGCAGGTGAATCCTGGGCTGGGGCAGAATCCTGGGTATTAGTCCTGGGTGGATGCCGGGTAGTGCGGGCCGGGGATCTTTTGGGGGAGTGAAGGGGATCACGAGGAAAATAGTGGTAATGCAGGCTGCAGCGACCGGGTAGGTAAAGGATGGGCAGTTGGGGATATTTGCTAGATTTGGGGATGCGATATCTATTTAGCTGTTTAGCAATATTTGGTTTTTATATGACAGGGATGGGGCAGGAGGTGTGCAGGCCGGTGGGGTTGAGGTGTGAGTATCTGGAGAATCCATTGGGTATTGATGAGGTGCATCCGCGGCTGGGGTGGAAGTTGGAGGATAGGCGTCAGGGGGCGGCGCAGTCGGCGTATGAGTTGGTGGTGGGGACGGATTCGGCGCTTGTGGAGAAGGGGGATGATGATGTCGCCGCCGGGAGAGTGTGTAGTGCCGCGGCCGGCAGAGGGGGTAGTGGCGCAGGCGGGAAGGGAAGTGGTTTGGAGGCCGGTGATGTTTGGAGTTCGGGAAAGCGGGTGTCGGCGGCGCAACTGGTGAGTTATGAGGGGCCGGCGCTTCGGCCGTGGACGCGATATTACTGGCGGGTGATAGTTTGGGATAAGGATGGGAAGAGGGGGGCTTTGCCGGGGGCGGCGAGATTTGAAACGGGGATGATGGGAATGGCGAACTGGAGGGGAGCGTGGATCAGTGATTCGAGGGATATCCGAACAGGGCCTGCGGCGTATTTCCGAAGGGCTATTCGCACGGGGAAGAAGGTTCGTTCGGCAAGGGCCTATATAGCGGCGGCGGGTCTGTATGAACTATATATCAATGGAGCGAAGGTTGGGGATCACCGGCTGGACCCGATGTATACGCGTTTTGACCGAAGGAATCTTTATGTGACCTACGATATAACCGGCTATTTGCAGCAGGGGGATAATGCGGTGGGTGTTTTACTGGGAAATGGCTGGTATAATATGCAGTCTACGGCTGTATGGTATTTTCACGAGGCGCCGTGGCGGGGGCGGCCGTGTTTCTGTATGGATATCCGCATTACTTATGACGATGGTTCGGTGGAGACCATTGGTTCGGGAAAGGACTGGAAGACCTCATTGAGTCCGATCGTTTTCAACAGCATTTATACGGGGGAGCATGTCGATGACCGGCGCCAGCAGGCGGGATGGGACAGGGCCGGATTCAATGACAGCGCCTGGAAGGAAGTGATCTTCCGGAGTGCGCCATCGGAGAATGTGGTGGCGCAGGTGTTGCCGCCAGTCCGGGATGTGGAGAGGATATCGCCTGTTTCCGTAAAGCGGCTCAGCGACACCGTCTGGGTATATGACCTTGGAAGGAATATCGCGGGTGTGAGCGAACTGCACGTGCAGGGACCGGCGGGGGCGAGGCTGCGGCTGGTACATGGGGAGCGTCTTTATCCGAACGGACATGTCGATCAGTCAAATATTTCCGTGCACTACCGGCCTGTCGGGGACGGGGACCCTTTTCAAACGGATATCTATATCCTCAGCGGAAAGGGGGAGGAAGTGTTCAAGCCGCTGATGGGGTATAAGGGCTTTCAGTATGTGGAGGTCGTATCGTCTTCGCCGGGAGTAGTCCTGGGTGCGAATAGTCTTACGGGTTGGTTCATGCACAGCGATGTAGGTTCGGTTGGTCGTATTGAAAGCTCGGATACGCTGGTCAACAGGCTGTGGTCCGCCACCAATAACTCCTACCTGTCTAACCTGATGGGGTATCCGACAGACTGTCCGCAGCGGGAGAAGAATGGCTGGACGGGAGACGCCCATATAGCGGTGGAGACGGGGCTTTACAATTTCAATGGGATCAATGTATATGAGAAGTGGATGGCCGACCACCGGGATGAGCAGCAGCCCAACGGCGTGCTGCCTTCGATCGTGCCGACGGGCGGGTGGGGGTATGAGTGGGGTAACGGTCCGGACTGGACGAGTACGATCGCCCTTATCCCCTGGAATATCTATTTGTTCTATGGTGATTCGAGGTTGCTCGGGACTTGTTATGATAATATCCGGAGGTATGTCGACCGTATCGATGAGAGGGGAGACAATGGCGTGAGTTCGCCTGGTCTGACGGACTGGGGGCTCGGGGACTGGATACCGGTAACGACTAAGCCGCCGGTGGAGTTTACGTCGACCGTCTATTTTTATGCGGATGCGTCCATACTGTCGAGGGCGGCGGGTTTGCTGGGGAAGAAGGAGGACGAAAAGAAGTATCTGGCGCTTGCGGAGAAGATAAAGAAGGCGTTTAACGCCAAATACCTTGATACCATGAAGGGCGTTTATGGCAGCGGGTTACAGACCGAGCTGTGTATGCCGCTGTACTGGGGGCTTGTTCCGGCGGATATGAAGGCGCGGGTGGCGGCGAGTCTGGCCCGGAGGGTGCAGGCCGACGGGAATCATCTGAATGTGGGTTTGCTCGGGACCAAGGCGTTGCTGAGCGCATTGAGCGAGAACGGGTATGCCGATCTGGCCTATACCGTTGCGACGCAGCGGACCTATCCCTCGTGGGGATGGTGGATCGTCAACGGCGCCACGACGCTGTATGAGAACTGGCCAATCGATGCGAAGAGCGACGTATCAATGAATCATATCATGTTTGGGGAGATCGGGGCCTGGCTGTTCAAGGGGTTGGGTGGGATACTGCCGGATGCCGGAGCGCCGGGGTTCAGGCATATTCTGTTGCGTCCACATTTTGGGAAGGGGTTGGAGGAGTTCAGGGCCAGCCACGATTGTCCGTACGGTGAGATCGTCTCGTCGTGGAAGACAGTGGGGGGAAAGATCGTTTATACGGCGGTGGTGCCTCCTGGGGCGACGGCAGAGCTGGAGCTGCCGTGGAAGAAAGTGGGATTAACGGCGGGGACGTATGAGTTTCGGCAGCCATAATCTTAGTTGGGAGGGAGGGGAGGAAGTTGTAAATTTGATCTTTCCATTCACTCCCAGTATGAAAAAGAAGCTAACCGTATTGGTCGCTCTGTTGGCCATTCTTCAGGTGTCGTTTGCCCAGTTCGAGGGTACGTTGGTATATGACTGTACGATGAAGACGAAGGTAATGATGACTCTTTATGAGACGAAGTCGAAGGTGAAGATAGAGTCCAAGATCTATCCGATGAGGGAGGGGGCTGCGGATATTACCAAGGGGAAGGAGCAGGACAATACTTTGTTGGATTTTACGACCAACAGGGAGGTGCATTTTCTGGATAAGCATCACGCGTATACGGAGGGTGATTTCAGCCAGCTAAATACGGAGAAGGAGATGAAGCTCTCCGATGGGGATATCAGTGTGGAGAATGTCGGGGCGGAGAAGATCGGCAAGCTGGAGTGTCAGCATTTTGTGGTGAAGGTGAAGGGAGATCAGCGGGATCTGTGGATCACAAAAGATCTTGGCAATTCGAATATTTGTCTGGCGGGGATATTTGTATATTATCCGATGGGTTCGATGATCCTGAATAAGATCAAGAGTGCGGGTGGGGATGGGGTTGTAGTGAAGTGTCAGGCGGGGGATCAGGTGGTTATGCTCACGAATTACCAGACGAGGATGCCGCCGGCGTATAATTTTGTGATACCGGAAGGGTATAAGAAGATGTAGGACCGTCCTGTGGGGGCCGATGTTCTGGCATGAAAGGTTGTGGCCGTTGGGTTGGGGACCGATGGCGGCGCGCCGCGCTTAGCTGAGAATGCCTGAGACGAAGTCGGAGTGCAGGCTGATCTTAAAGAAGGCGGTGAGTCCGAAGATGACACCGAGCAGGCTCATGCCGCTGGCGAACCAGAGCAGCCATTTCCGCTGGGTGAGGGAGGCGATGCCGAACATGGCGATGGAGATGGTTAGCAGGGCCTCGGTCATGTCGAACTGGTCGTCGAAAAGGTTGAGGTCGTCGTATTGTTTCTGATAGTTTTCTGCTTGTTTTTTTATTTCCGCTTTTTCGGAGTCGTAGCGCGCGATCTGCGCCTCGTATTTTTTTATCAGTTCGTCGGAGCCGGCTGATCTTTGCAGGCGGGCCAGTTCGAGAACGCTTTCCACCGTAGCTTGTTTGGTGCTTTTTGCCTGGTAGTAGGACCAGGAGTCGATGCTATGTGCCTGGGCCTGGTCCATGGCCTGGACGATATTGCCGTCCTTGACGTTGCAGATGGCCATGAATGTTGCGGTGATGGCGACGAAAAGTGCGACGAAGGCGTTGATCCTGCTTTTGGAAGCTTCTTCGAGTGGTTGCTGGATAGTTTCTGATATGTCTGCCATGATTGAGGTAGTGTTGGGGGATTAAACGAAGATCGGTGGTTTTTATTGGATGGCCGGGGACCGGGTTTTGTGCTGGAGTCTGGGGTTAGAGGACCAGGGTTGCGTGGAGGCGGCTGAGCGCTGCCGCGGGGTCGGAGCAGAAGCCGGGGTGTACTTTTGAAGTTTGAAGGACGGTGCTTCGTGTGGCTGTGAGCCAGCGGAAACGGCTGGCGATATCGAGGCGGGCGATCGGGCCGCCTGTGGTGTGGCCGAGGGTTATGGCCTCGAAGGCCCGGAGGTGTTCTTCGAGCTCGCCGATGTCGGGGTGGTCGGTTGATTGTGGGAGGGTGCCGGAGCCGGGGGAGGCGAAGGCTTTCAGGCGGTCGGGGTTCAGGGTGTAGATGAGTTGCAGGTATTTGAGTTTGGGGCAATAGAGGATGACCCCGACGTTGAGGAATTCTTCGCGTTCTACCCTCGGCACGACCCGGATGACGGCGTATTCAAATAGTGTTTTTTCTGACATGCTGGGCTTCGTTTACAAAGATAGAAGATACTGCGATGCGGGTGTTGAGGAACCGGGCGTAGACGTCCCGTATCTCGTTGGGTGATTGTCCGGAAGGCCAGTTGGTGAGCCATTCGTCCGGCAGCAGGGCGACGATATTGTTGATGCGATCGGGTGTCAGCATCGCGCGGAAGGCCTGGTCGACTTCATCCAGCCTGGAGGCCCAGGGCAGCAGGACGTGGTCCTTTATTTGTGTAAAGGGTCGTTGGGCGGACTGGTCCCAGGCCCCGTCCCAGCTGTGGTGGAAGTAGAGGGCGGCGCCGTGGTCGATCAGCCAGAGTTCTTTGTTCCAAAAGAGCATATTGGTGTTGCGGGCCGTGCGGTCTACGTTGGTGAGGAGGCTGTCGAGCCAGACGATGCGGGAGGCTGTGAGGGGGTCGACGGCGGTCACTGCGGGGTCGTAGGTAATGGAGCCGGTGAGGTAGTGCAGGCCCAGATTGAGCCCGACGCTGGCTTTTAGCAGGTCCTGTATCTCTTCGTCGGGTTCTGAGCGGCCGAATGCGGGGTCGAGGAGGGCAAAGACGATCTCCGGCACTTTCAGGCCGAGGAGGCGGGCGATCTCTCCGCCGATGAGTTCGGCGACCAGGGATTTTACGCCCTGTCCGGCGCCGCGGAATTTGAGTACATAGAGAAACTCGTCGTCGGCCTCGGCGATGGCGGGCAGGGAGCCGCCTTCCCGCAGTGGGGTGACGTAGCGGGTTACCTGGACCGTCCTGAGTGATGGTGTTTGTGCTGTCATAAAACCGGGGCAAATTAGCTTATTTTTGGATTTATGGATCTATTACAATTAATAGGAGTGAATAGTGGGGGGATCAGCTTTACACAGAAGAAGGGACAGAATCTGGCCATCGCGGGAGAGACGGGGTCAGGGAAGAGCACGCTGCTAAAGATCATCGGAGGCCTGGCGGAGCCATCGGCGGGGGTTGTCCTGTTCGAAGGACAGCGGGTGCCGGGACCGACGGAACGTCTCGTGCCTGGTCAGCCGGGTATTGCCTATCTGTCGCAGCATTTTGAGTTGTGGCATAATTACAGGGTGGAGGAGATCCTTTCCTATGCGAATGATATGACGCCTGAGGAATCCGCCGAACTGTACGCTATTTGTCATATCGATCATTTGCTGGGGCGCCGGACCGATGCGCTCTCGGGCGGGGAAAGGCAGCGTATCGCCCTGGCCCGGCTGCTGGTCAGGCCGCCGCGTTTGTTATTGCTGGATGAGCCTTTTTCCAACCTGGACATGATCCACAAGGACACGCTCAAGCGGGTGATCCGGAATATCGGCGAGCAACTGGGGATTACCTGTATACTGGTATCGCATGATCCGCTGGACCTGATGGCGTGGGCGGATGAGGTGCTGGTGCTGCGAGACGGCGGTGTCGAGCAGCAGGGGCCGCCCGAGCGTATATACCGACAACCTATAAACGAGTATGTGGCGGGGCTGTTCGGCAAGTACAACCTTATCGGGAAGACGTTTGTGCGGCCCGAGGACATCGATATCGTGGAGGAGGGAAGCCTGGAAGGAGTGGTGGAGAGTGTGTTATTTCAGGGATGGTATTATGACGTGGAAGTACGATTAAAAAATAGCAGGGTGGTCCTGCGGACCACGAAGGTGGGTATCCGGACGGGGGAAAGTGTAAGGATAGCTCTGAGATAGGGTGGCCCTGCGGTTGCCTATTATAAAAAATCGATATATAGCCGCCAGTCGCCTGTTTTTTTATTTTTTGCCAGGAATATCGTTCCTGCATCGACGATATTTAGATTGGCTTTTCCATCCGAGGCGATCTGCAGCAGGAATTCGAAGTCTTCACCAAAGTCGATGCCTGACTGGCAGAACGTGGGGTAGCCCCCCAGTTTGTGCCCATAATTATTTTCTACTATATCATAGTAGTCCGTTATTTCTCCGGCTTTTTCGAGCCGAAGTATCTCGTCTTCGATATCGGAGGGGATGCCGCCGCTGTCCCATACGGGGTAGTCTTCGGGGATGAAGGTGGTTTTGAGGGGGAAAGGGCGGATATAGGAGTCGATGTTCTCGAGTCTTTTGTTGACGAGCTGGTCGTCCTTGCGGTATTCGCGCAGTACCCAGCCGTGGCCGTTGGCGGAGAGGCCTGCGGGGAGGTGTTCGGGTCCGTTGGCGGAGGGGGCGCGGCCTGTGGGCAGGTCTTCGCTGATGAAGACGGTGATCATTTTGGTGTTCTCCAGGCCGTCGGGGATATAGGGGAGTCCTTCGAGGCTCAGCTGGAGGAGGGGGAGCATGGGGGTACCGTCGGCCTCCATTGGGATCGATTCGTCTTCTTTGTAAAAGGCTACGCGTCCGATCCAGCATTCCTTGTCGGAGTAGGTGGGTTTGAAGCCGGCGGCGGACAGATCGGTAGCCCTTTTTGCTAATCGATTTTTAATTTCAGCGATATTCATGGAATGAAAGTTAGGAAAATATACCTTCGCTACCATAATAAAAAATCAGTGTTGATATGAGAAAATC
>Ga0105240_10004153_pt1 | contig 22182 bp, 12 predicted proteins | sample KBSC54metaG_FD_80426 | JGI IMG/M metagenome (GOLD analysis project Ga0105240, IMG submission 80426) | Corn rhizosphere microbial communities from Kellogg Biological Station, Michigan, USA - KBS C5-4 metaG | ecosystem: Host-associated > Plants > Roots > Rhizosphere > Soil | place: Michigan, USA... | reverse complement strand
GGCGATTGCAAGCTTATGATGCCGTCCGAATACAAGCAATTCATGCCAATTGAGAATCGGTATCCGCGCAGCCAACTGTGGGACGCCGCCCACGTGATCGTGATGATAATGAGTGATTGTCAGGTAATCGATCTGGCGAATGCCGGCAGCCTTCGCCGCCGCAACGATGCGCTCCGCATCGCGTCCGCCGCGATCGTCGTACCCGGCATCGACCAGCATGGATTGTCCGGCCTGCGAAACGAAGAGCGTGGACTTGCCGCCCTCCACGTCGATCGCAAATACCCGCAGCGATTGCGCCTGCAAACAGGCTGCGAACGTGAGCAGCCAAAGTATGTTCATCAAGTTTTTCATTCGATTCGGTTCTGTCCGTCTGTGGTAAAGTGACCCTATTCAGCAAAGTGTTACGGGGCACAACGGGGCAATAATCTGAGAGGAAGAACTATGCGCGTACGGTCTTCGAATCGTCGATTTACGTCCACACTTCTGGTCATCACAGCTTGTCTCGGCATCACGGCGCTCGCCTGGGCGCAGGGAAGAGGCGCTGCTGCCCCGGCACCGCCCCCGGTCAACGCATCCACGGACCCTTTACTGCGCGGCTTCACGTTTCGCTCCATTGGCCCGGCAACCATGATGGGCCGCGTCGACGATATCGCGGGCTCTGAAAAAGACCCCATGATCGTCTACGTGGGCTTCGCCACCGGCGGCCTCTGGAAGTCCACGGACGGCGGTAACTATTGGAAGTCGCAGTTCGATGCCATGGACAACGAGTCCGTCGGCGCCATCGGCATCGCGCCGTCGAATCCCGATGTAGTGTACGTCGGCAAGGGCGAAGCCAACAATCGCCAGAGCTCGTCCATCGGCGATGGCGTCTGGGGCACCACCGACGGCGGCAAGACGTGGAATCACCTCGGGCTGGAAGACACGCAGTCGATCGGCCGCATCGTGGTCGACCCGACCGATCCGAATACAGTGTACGTCGCGGCTGTGGGCCACCTGTTCGGCCAGAACAGAGAGCGCGGCCTGTATAAATCGACGGACGGCGGCAAGACGTGGAAGCAGTCGAAGTACATCGACCCTGACACCGGCTTTATCGACGTGGCCATCGACCCCACCAATCCCAAGATTCTCTACGCCGCATCGTTCCAGCGGCGGCGGACGTGGTGGGGATACAACGGCGGCGGCCCCGGCTGCGCGCTGTGGAAGACCACCGACGCGGGTGCGACCTGGACCAAGCTCGAAGGCGCCGGCTGGCCCAAGCCCAAGGACGGAATCTATGGCCGCATCGCCATCTCCGTTTTCCGCGCCAATCCCAAGATCATTTACGCGCAGGTGGAAGCGGGAGCTACGGGCGGTACCGGCGCAGGTACCGGTGAGGACGGGCTCGCGCAGCGCGCGGGTGCGGGTCGCGGCGGTCAAGGCGGTCCGGCCACCGAATCGGCCGTTCCCGGTGAAGCGCCCAACGGTACGGCTGCCGGCGCGGCAGGCGCTTTCGGCGCGCAGGGCGGCGGACAAGGTGGCGGCGGCGGTCGCGGCCGCGGCGTCAATACTCCTCCCGATCCCAACAAGAGCGGCGTGTTTCGCTCCGAAGACGGCGGCATGACCTGGACTTTCATGAGCAACCAGAATCAGCGCCCCACCTATTTCAGCCAGATTCGCGTGGACCCGGTCAACGATAAGAAGCTCTTCGTCGGCGGCACTCCGGCGCAGATGTCGCTGGACGGCGGCAAGACCTGGACTCCGCTGAGCGCTTCGCACACCGACTATCATGCCTTCTGGATCAATCCGAAGGATCCGCGCATCGTCTTCACCGGCCATGACGGCGGCTTCGATTCTTCCAACGACGGCGGCCTCACCTGGGACTATCACAACGATATGCCGGTGGGCCAGTTTTATCAGGTATCCGCCGACATGCGCCGTCCCTACGTCGTGTGCGGTGGTTTGCAGGACAACAACGCCTGGTGCGGACCCAGCGCCTTGCGCTCGCAGACGGGCGGCGTCAATACCGATTGGTTCACGGTGGCGGGCGGCGACGGTTTCTACACTCGCCAGGACCCGACCGATTGGGCCATCGTCTACGCCGAATCGCAGGACGGCAACATGAGCCGTCACGACCTGCGCGCGGGCACGCAGAAGAGCATCCGGCCCAATCCCGGCCGTGGCGCTACCACGACTCCCAATCCGGCGGCTCCGGCGCCTAACGCTCCGGCGGCGACCGAAGGCTCGTCCAACGTGAATCCTACTTCGCCCGCGGCAGCTCCCGCCGATGAGAACGCGGCCGCTGCTGGCGGTGGTCGCGGCGGTGCGGGCGGAGGCGGTGGCGGCGGACGCGGCGGTGCGCCGAACATCGTCAATCCTCCGGCCAACGTGGAGGCGATGCGCTTCTACTGGAACGCCCCCATCGAAATTTCGCCGCACAATCCAGCCAAGATCTACATGGCGGCCCAGTATTTCTTCAAGTCGAACAACCGCGGCGATTCGTGGTGGATGAACCCGAAGGATCTCAGCAAGAACATCGACCGCTGGTCTCCCGAAATGCCGATCATGAACGTGGCCGGCAATAAGCCCATGGCCGAGAAGCACGACGGGTATGCGGCCAGTTCGACCGCCACGCAGGTTCGCGAATCTCCGTCGCGTCCCGGCGTGCTCTGGGTCGGCTTCGAAGACGGCAACCTGCAGGTCAGCCAGGACGACGGCGAGACGTTCACGAACGTTTACGACAACATCCAGGGTGCGCCCAAGGGCTACACGCATATCTAGCGCATCGAGCCTTCGCACTTCGATCCGGGCACGGCCTACGTCGCGATCGATCACCATCGCTATGACGATTGGAAGCCGTACCTGTTCAAGACGACGAACTTCGGAAAAACGTGGGTCAGCGTGTCGGGCAATCTTCCCGCCAAGGGTAATATCAATGCTCTGCGCGAGGATTACGACAACCCCGACCTGCTCTTCGTCGGTACCGAATTCGGTCTGTACGTCACGGTGGACGGTGGTAAGGAATGGAAGAAATTCATGACCGGCCTGCCCAGCGTGCGCGTGGACGACATCCTGATTCACCCCCGCGATCGCGATTTGATCGTAGGTACGCACGGCCGTTCCATCTGGATCTGCGACGACATCACTCCGCTCGAGCAACTGAAGTCGGCGACGAGCGATCTGAAGCTCTTCGATCCGCGTCCGGCTGTCTTGTGGAAGAACGATGCGCAGGCGCAGCGCCACGCGGCCAATCGCGAATTCAAGGCGACGAATCCTCAGGGCGGCACTGCCATCAACATCATGTCGAAGAGCGATATGGGCGCCGCCAAACTCGAGTTCCTGCAGGGGACGACGGTGGCCAGCACGATGAATGTCGACATCAAGGCCGGCATGAATCGCTTCCAATGGCCCATGACCCGGGTCCCGACGGCCGCGGCTACGGCTGCCGGCGGCGGTGGACGGCGTGGCGGACGCGGCGGCGCGGCGGCTGACGCACCGGCGGGCGAAGCCGGTACCGCCGCGGCAGGCAATCCCGACGCCCAACAGTTCCAGGGCGGTGGTGGAGGCGGTGGCGGACGTCGCGGCGGCGCCACGGGCGTACCGTTTGTCGCAGGCGGCGGACGCGGCGGTGGCGGTGGTTTCGGCGGCGGCCCCGTCGATCCGGGCGTCTACATGGTCAAACTCACGATCGGCAGTCAGACATTCCACTCGTCAGTCGACGTCCTGGAAGACATCTGGTTGCGCGCCCAGTAGTCCATCTCGGTAACACCGGCGGTTTTTGCCGCCGGCGCCTTTTCTTACCGCAGAAGCGGGAGTGGGTCGACGGCCTGACCCTGCCACCATTTCTTCTCCGGGCCTAAGCGGAAGACGGCGAAATGGAGATGTGGCGTATCGGCAGGAGCGTTGCCAGTCGTGCCGACATACCCGAGCACGTCGCCTTTGCGCAGTAGCATGCCCTCGGTCAGACCGGGAGCGTAGTGGTCGAGGTGCGCGTAATAGTAGCACCACTTCCCGGTATCGTCGAACTGGTACACCGTGAGGCCGCCTTCTTTGCTGGTGAACAATTTGGCGACGTTGCCTTGCGCGACCGCGTGAACGGGCGTGTTGCGCGGCGCGAGGATGTCGAGCGCTTCATGCTTGCGGCCATCGCGCGCCTGATTAAACGTGTCCTCGATGTGATTTGGATCCAATCCTTGAATGGGCATCGCCAGCCGCGGTCCTTGCACGTCAGGGTTCGCGAACCGATCGGCGTTGCCCTCCTTGGGAGGCGCAGTCGCGATGTCTTCACGCGGCGGCACATCCGGACGTTGCGGCCGTGGAATCCGGTCCGCCTGGCTGAGATCGGGCAGCGAGCCCGCAGGTAACTGGATCTGGCGCACGGTCGTGGTCGCCGGCTGCCGGAACAGCGTCAGCCGTCCGGTGCTCCAGAGGACCACGCACAGGCACAGCAGTCCCGTGGCGAATCCCAATGCGAAAACGGCGATAGATCGAGGCCTCATGGATTACTCCTTAAGAATGGCCGGCGTCCCGGGCTTCACGAGCGACGCCAACTCCAGCGCGTCCCAGTTCGTCAGCCGGATACAGCCGTGCGAAGTGGCGTGGCCGATCAGCGCCGGATCGGGCGTGCCGTGAATGCCGTAGTGCGGCTTGGAAAGGTCGATCCAAACCAATCCCACCGGGTTGCGCGGGCCCGGCTGAATGGTCGCGCGATCGTTGGTGTCTTTGGCATCCCAGAACAGGCTCGCGTTGTAGTGAAACTTGGGGTCTTTCTTCTGCCCTTTAATCTTCCATTGCCCGATCGGCAGGGGGTCGTGCTCGCTCCCGATCGTCGCCATGTAAAACGCCAGCAGGTGTCCGGCGGCATCGTAGGCACGCACTGAGCTTTCCGACTTCGTGACCACTACCTGGGCTGCGGGACCCTGTGGCGGCATCACCAGCACGTTGGGCACGGTGAGCACCTGTCCGGCGGACGTGAAGTTGGCTCCGGGATTCATCTTCTTCATCAGATCGGGCGACGAGTGGAAGCGCTCCGACAGTTCGTCGAGCGGCGAAGCGTATCCGAGGGCCGGAAGTTCCGCCTGTTTCATCAAATCGCCGGGGCGCGCGACAAAGGGTCCTTTTTCATCGTCGGCACTGATCGTGTATTGCGTAGCGGGCGGCGCGGTATCGGCGTTCAACGCGGCCCAGGTGGCATCGTCGACCGCGCCCGATTCCTGCAAGTGGCGTTCGTGCTGGAACGCCGTCACGGTCTTCTGCAGGTTGCCGCCGAAATCGCCGTCGATCTGTCCGCACGAGAAATGCGCACGATCCAGCAGAATCTGCGCGCGCACCACGCCGGGTCCGTTGGCGCCGAGTTGAATCGGCGGCTGCTGCGCGTTCGCGATCTGACCTGTGTCGAACGCAGGCGGCGCAATTCGCGAGGCGGTCCCGCGATGGCGAACCGGTTTCTTGTGCGTTTGAGCACTTACGACGAGCGCGGAAAGAAGAGCAATAGTTACCCAGCGAGCACGCATAGCATTTGTCCTATAGGCACGCGTAATGCCGGAGACTGGCGACTATTGCCGCAGCCGCTCGATCGTTTGCTTCAATTCCGGATCCGGATGGAGGCGGTAGGCTTCTTCGAGCTGTGTAATGGCTTGCGGCATGCGTCCCGGAATCTGCGAAAGCGCGACTCCCAAATTGAAATGGGCGTCCGGGTAATTGGAATTGAGTTTCACAGCTGTCTCGAAATGCGCGAGCGCTTCGGTGGCGCGGCCAGGGATCTGCGTGAGCGCGACGCCCAGATTATTCTGCGCCTCCGCATAGTCGGGGCGAAGCCGCAGCGCCTGCTCGAATTCCGCGACGGCATCCTGCTGCCGCCCGGCATTTGAGAGATCGACGCCTTTTGCGTAGTGCCGCTCGGCCGTATCGGCGCGCATCTCGGTCTGCAGATTCTGCACATTCGCGCGCACGATCTCGGAGTTTGGATTCAACCGCAGCGCGGCCTGAAATTCGGCGGCGGCTTCGGAGAGCCGTCCCATGCGCGCGTAAGCGGTCCCGAGATCGCTGTGCGTGGACGCCGAATCGGGATTCAACCGCAGCGCCGCCTGCAGGTGCGTGACAGCGTCAGGCAGGCGCGACGGCGTCTCGAGCAGCGCGCTCCCGAGGTTGTGCTCTGCGATGGCATTATCGGACGTAACCGCGAGCGAATGGCGAAACAGCGATTCGCTATCGTGCCAGTACGAGGTCTGCGACCATGCCACCGGAATGCATATCGCGCAGAAGATGGCTGCGGCGGCGACCACCGGAATCCTGGCGCCCGGCAATCGACGCAGAAGATCGGCGCCCGTCCAGGCTGCCATCATCGCGAGGCCGACCATCGGGACGTACATGTAGCGATCGGCATGTGCTTGAAAGCCCGCCTGCACGATGCCGATCACCGGGACGAGCGTGCCGAGATACCAGAGCCAGCCTGCCAGAAGGTAAGGCTGCTCGCGACGGCGGAACCAGGCGGTGGCCGTCACCGCGGCGAGCCCTACCAGTGCCGCGGCGGCCTCCCACCCCGGCACACTCGCTGGATAAGGGTAGAACGCTGTGAGGCGGACCGGCACTATCGTGTCGAAGATGTAGATCCAGTAGCTGACGGCGGCGTTCTCGAATCGCAGGAGCAGCGGGAAAATGTTTGCACCCACTACAGCGCCGCTATGCTGCTGCACCATGTACGTCGCGACCGCGCCGGCCGCGGAGAGCGCAAACAGCGGCGCCTTATCACGCAGAGCGAACGCGCGTTTCAGAGGCCAAAAGTCCAGGACCAGCAGTACGAAGGGCAGCGTCACGATCATGGGTTTCGCCATCAGCCCCAGGCAGAAGGCCGCCACGAGCAGTGGATATCGCCGGACGGTGTAGGCCCACAAAGCGAGAAACCAAAAGAACGCGCTCAGTACGTCCTTACGTTCCGAGATCCACGCCACGGATTCCACGTGTAGAGGATGGACGGCGAACAGCAGCGCCACGAATGCGCTGGCCCATCGCGATCCCGTGGCCGCCAGTAGAAAGGCATAGAGCAGCAGCACCGCCGCCGCATGGATCGCCACGTTTACGAGATGCTGCGCGCCGGCGTTCATGCCGAACAATTGCACGTCGAGCAGGTGCGAAAGCCGGGTCACCGGAAACCAGTTGGCCGCCTCGCCCGATGTGAACGCCCACGCGATGGAATCGGCGTTGATGCCCTCGCGCACGTGAGCGTTGCGCGTCACGTACTCGGGGTCGTCGTAATTGACGAACTCGAATCCCGCGACCTGGAAGTACACGGCAAATGTGGCCGCCAGCAATACCAGGCAGATCCAAAGATCGGTGTGGGATGTATTCTTTCTTGGATTCAAGCGTTGGGCAGGCGCTTTCGCCTGCCCATCGATTGTCTCACTAAAACTTTACCTTCGCCCCGAGTTGCAGACTCCGCCCGCCGCCTGCGCCCGTGACGTAGCCGTAGTTCGACGAACTCACGTCCGTATTCGGATTGCTCCACTGCGGAGTGTTCGTGATCGCGAAGCCCTCGCCGCGAATCTCCAGCTTGATCCGCTCGTTCACGGCGAAGATCTTGAACAGCGACGCGTCCAGCCCGAACCGTCCCGGACCCGACGCGGCGTTGCGGCCCGACGTGCCGACGCGAATTCCCACCGGCTGCACGAAGCTTGACTGCAGGAAATACGGACTGCCTCCGCGCGACGGCGTGTTGATTCCGCCCAGCACTTCATACGGTCCGACCTGATCCGCGGTCTGCGGCACGCCGGGAGTGTTCAACTGGCCTCCGTTGGCGGCGAATGTCATGGGCGTGCCCGTCATGAGCGACAGGATCCCGTTCACCTGCCACCCGCCCAGCGCGCGCGCAACGACACCGTGCGTCAGCATCTTCTTGCCGACGCCGAAGGGCAACTCGTACACGTAGCTCTGGACGAACGTGTGCGTCCGGTCGAAATCCGTCCGCGCGTAGCTGCGCCGCTGGTATATATAGGTCCACAGTCCGCCATCGTCGCCCGTCTGGAAGCTCATGCCCTTGCCGAACGTGTAGGACGTCGTAATGGCCAGCCCGTTGGTGAAGCGCCGGTTCAACTTGACCTGCAGCGCATTGTAAGCCGTCGACATGCCGACAAAATAAATCGTCGTATCGGCCGTGCGCCCGTATTTGATGAACAGCGGCTCGGCTGCAGCGCCTTTGCCAAGCGCCGATGGATCGGTGGGCCGGTTCAGGTTGTACTGGACCACCGAATCGACCCCGTGATTGCCCACGTAAGCTACGTCCAGGGTGAAGTTCCCCGGCAATGCCCGCTGAATCGCGAAGTTCCACGACTGCACGTTGGGGTACTTGAAGTTCAGCGGAATCACGAAGTCGGCCTGCTTCGGATCGGGATTCGTGATCACGCCCGTCGAAGGAATCGCGGCATACTGCGGCGTCGGAAAACCGTTCTGGAACGTCGCCGGCGTCACGCCATCGTCCAACACCGCGACCGAATACGAGTTCAGCGCGTTGTACTGCTTGTTCTGCTTCACCGGATAGTTCTGCGCGTACGTGTTATCGGGGAAGGGCGTGTAGCTGATGCCGAACCCGGTGCGGATCACGGTCTTCTCGGTCAGGCGGTAAGCGACGCCGATTCGCGGGGCGAAGTTCTTATACCGCTTCTGCATTCCCAGATCCATGGGGATCTGGCCGATACCGGCGATCTCCAGCGTGTTATTCGTGGGGTTGTAGTTGGAGAACCCGCCCGCAAACCGAGGCGTAAAGGGTCCGTAGTATTCCCAGCGCAAACCGGCGTCCACGGTCAACTTGGGCGACACCTGCCATTTGTCTTCACCGAACAGGAACAGTTCGTTGCCGCGGATCGCCGGGAAATAGCCGGCCGCCAGGTCGCGGCCCGCGAACGATGGAGCGTCCAGTAGAAAACTGGCGAACGAATTGGCCGGTCCGGTCTTGGGCTGCGTCCCGCCGGCGCCGGGATTCAGCGACGTCTGATTCACATCGAAGTTGTACTGGCCGCGCGGATTCACCGTCTGCGTCTGTAAAAGGTCGTCGCGAATGCGGCGGTAATCCACGCCGAACTTGATGGTGTGGTTGCCCTTCATTTTGGTCCAGGTATTGACGAAGTCGCCGTTGACTTCGGCGCGGCGCCAGGGCAGGCTGGCCGAGTAACCGACGATCGGTGTGCTGAAGCCGCCATTGATATTCATCGACGGCATGCCGCTGGTCCACTGGTCGATGTTCGCTCCCGGAATGCCCAGGGTGCTGGCGATAGCCTGGCCGTAATCGGTCGGCAGCGCATCATTATGATAGTGCGCCACTCCGACGCGGAACTCCGCTACCAGGGTCGGCGATACGATTCGATCGTAGTTGACGCCCGTGCTGTACGTGTTCTGGATGGCCGTGCCTTGAAACGCGCCTTGCGCAAATCCCCCGGCGTCGCCGAAGATGGGCGCCTGCACGACCACCGGCCGCGCGAAGCTGAACCGTCCGCTCAGGCGGCCCTTATCGGACACGTTGTCGTCGATCTTCACGTCGAAAGAATCGGTGTCCTTTCTGAACGGCAGCAGGGCGAAGTAGTTACTGCTCGGAGCGACATCGTTGAAGTTCTGGTTGGGATTCGGCACCAGCCCGAGGATCTTCGCCGAGATCGGATTAATCTTGTTGGCTGGGATGGTATTGCCGGCGAACGGCGTCCGTCCGGTACCGTCCGGATTCCCGGTCGTCGGGTCGTAAATCACGGTCGCGGCGGAACTCAAATCTCCCGTGCGCCAAGCCGCCGGCGGGATCGTGCCCGTATTGGTGTTTGCCTCGTGATCCATCACCTTCAGGTAATCGCCGAAAATGAAGATCTTATTCTTCCGAATGGGGCCGCCCAGATTTCCACCGACGTAGTTGTACGCCAGGTGGCCGATCGATGTATCGAAGAAGTTACGCGCATTGAGCGCGTTATTGCGGAGAAACTCGTAGGCGGCGCCGTGCAGATTGTTCGTGCCCGACTTCAGCACGACATTAGTATTCGCTCCGCTGGCGCGGCCCAACTCCGCGTCGAAGTTGCTGGTGGCGACGTCCACCGTCTCGATGGCCTCAATCGGCGGCACCAGGATCTGCAGCAGTCCGGTCCGTTCGTTATTATCGATGCCCTCGATCTGGTAGCTGTTGCCCTGCCGCATCTGGCCGTTGACTTCGGTCTGCAGCGAACTGGCGGCGTTGAAGAACTGCGAGTGTTGGAAACTGGCGGGAGTGGTGCCGGGGACCAGGTTCAGCAGACTTTGATAGTTCCGCTGTGTGCCGAGCGGCAGGTTGGCCGTCTGCACCGTTTCGATCTTCTCGCCCGTATCGGCGCGGTCCGTCTGCAGCAACGGCGGCGCGGCGGTGACCTCGACCGTCTCCGTTACCGCGCCAGGTGAAAGCTGCACATCCACGCGGGTGGTGCTGTCCACCAGGACGTCGACGTTGCTTCGCGTTTCCTTCTTGAATCCGGCGGCTTCCACAGTAATGGAGTAGCGTCCCGGGGCTAGGTTGGCAAACGAATAGTTGCCGCTATCATTGGTCGCACCGGCGCGTGCTACCCCGGTGTTCACTTCGGAGATGGTGACTTTGGCGTTCGGAACCACTCCACCGCTGGCATCGGTAACAGTACCCAAAAGCGTGGCGTTCACAGCCTGACACCAGACATGGATAGGGCATAGAAGCGCCAATACGAAAAGAACACACGTTGTTCTGATACGCATGGAAAAAAACCCCTTTTTAAAAAACAGCATGACGACTGCACTCCCGCGGGAGACCACCGCCGGTCAAGTAACTAAATTATAAGCGGAATGAAATCAACAGCAGACTCATCCGAACCACCGAACGTCAGCTTTTTACCAATAGAAACAGGAGCTTGCGAACACTTCCATTTTCCATACCTAATTCTTCGAATTGTTGTATGCAAATTGTGGTGAACGATGCAACAGAGAATGAGGCTTTATTAGGTGATATCAGCTACAATCTCGTTATCGCGGGACGAAACGTCGGGTGACGTACGCCCCAAGAGCTTCAAGGCAAGCCGGCCACGTTGGCGGTGAGCCGTGCGGAAATTCCAAGGAGAATGCAAGAAATGAAGTGGATTTTGAAGTTAGCTGCAGCAGTGACTCTCCTTCTCATGATGAATGTGAGCGTAACGTGGGGACAATCCTCCCGCGCCAACCTCGGCGGACGCGTCATGGATGCGCAAGGCGCCTCGGTTCCGAACGCCACCATAGCCGTCATCGGAGATGACACCGGGGTCACGCAGACAACAAAAACAAACGAGTCCGGAAACTGGATCGTGAACTTCCTGCTTCCCGGCCATTACAGCTTTACGGTCACAGCCAGCGGGTTTAAGGTCCTGGACCGCAAGGGAATCGAACTCCAGACTTCGGACAACAAGCTGATCGATACCACTCTGGAAATCGGTAGCTCGACCACGGCAGTCACTGTCACCGCCGAAGTGCCCCTGATCGACACCACGGCAGCGACGTCCGGTACGGTGATCGCCCAGGAGCAGATCCTGGAAATGCCGTCGTTCTCGCGCGTGCTGACCATCCTGGCGACGCTCTCGCCGGGCGTCCTGCAGCAGGACCAGAACAATAACACGGCCCACCTTTGGTCGCATGACGCCGCGTCGCAGTTGACCGTCGACGGCGGACGCAACAACACCAGGTCCAACAGTTTCGAATTGAACGGCATGCCCAATCTGAAGACCGGTGGACAAGCCGGATTCATGCCGGCGCCGGACGCCATTCAGGAATTTCGCGTAGTCATGAACGCCTACGATTCGTCCCTTGGACGGCAGGCGGGCGGCACCATTCAGATGACCACCAAGAGCGGTACCGCGAAAGTGCACGGCAGCCTCTACGAGTTCAACCAAAACAATATCCTGAACGCTAATACCTTCCAGGCCAATCTGGCCGGCAATCCCAAAGCGCCGATCCACTTCAACGAGTACGGCGGCACCATCGGCGGTCCCGTGTGGGTCCCCAAGGTTTACAACGGCAAGCAGAAGACCTTCTTCTTCTTCGCGTATGACGGCACGCGCAATCAGGATCCGCGCTCGGGCACCCGCTCCCTGCTGAACCTCGACGAGCGCAAAGGCGATTTCAGCCAGTCCTACACTTCCACCGTCACCAACGGCGTGCGCACGCGCGTGCCGATAACCATTTACGATCCGTACAGCGCCACAGCCACGGGTGCGCGGACGCCGTATCCCGGGAATCTCATTCCCAGCATCCGCCTGAGCAAGGTGGCGCTCGGCATCCTGAAATACGTCCCGGCGCCCAATACCCCCAGCGACGGCACCAGCACCGACGCCAACAATTTCACGCCGTCCTCCAGCCGTCAGAACAAGATGGCCGACATCAGCGGCCGCGGCGACCAGATCTGGAACAACAACCACAAGAGCTTCGTCAGCGTCGGCTGGTATCACGAGGACGAATTGAGCGGCGACGACTTCCACGATCCGGCCACCGGCGCCTACCAGCACCGCATGGCCCGCACCCTGCAACTGGATCACGTGTGGACGGTCGGTCCGACCACCGTGCTCGACCTGCGCGGCAACCTCGCTCGTTACGAAGAGCCGAACAACGATAAGGGCGTCGATTTCGACGTCGCTTCCCTGGGCTTCCCCGCTAGCTTCACTAGCCAGTTGGCCGTACAGGCGTTCCCCCGCATAACCGGACAGTTCGGCGATATCGGCGTCAATCAGGCGGGCAGCGTAGTCGATACCTCGTACTACACGTATGGAGCCACGCTGACCAAAGTCATGGGCAACATGACCTGGAAGTTCGGAGCTGAACAGTCCATCAATCAGCAGGCCAATAAAGGTATTGGAACCCAGGGCGTGTTCGATTTCAGCAACAGCAACTGGACCCGTTCTAACGCGCTGACCAGTGGCGCTACCGGCCAGGGGGCCAGCCAGGCGGCTTTCATGATGGGCCTGCCCAATAGCGGATCCTTCCCCCGCAATGCCGACGCGTTCTGGAGCCAGCACTACCAGGACTTCTACATCCAGAACGACTGGCGTGTCACTCCCCGGCTGACCCTGAACTTCGGCCTGCGCTACGACTGGGAAACTCCGGTTACCGAGCGCTTCAACCGCATGACTAGTGTCTTCGACAACACGGTCGTCAATCCGATGAGCGATGCCGCGCAGGCAGCCTATGCCGCCATCCTCAACAACCCCGCCAATGCGAGCAATGTGGGCGTTCAGATCCTCAAACAGCAACTGCCCGCCAGCCAGTTCAAGCTGATGGGCGTGCAGAAGTTCGCCGGAGTGAACGGCGAGCCGCGCGGAATCTATAATGCCGACTATACGCAAATTCAGCCGCGCTTCGGCTTCGCTTACAAGATCAACGAGAACACCGTGATTCGCGGTGGCGGCGGCCGGTTCAGCCAGATCTCCTTCGATACGGGCGGACAAAACGGCTTTAGCCGCACCACGACACTGAACAACACCGCCGACAACTACATCACCCCCGCGGATACGCTGGACAATCCGTTCCTATCCACCGGCATCCTGAATCCCACTGGCGCGACCCTCGGACCGTTGACCAATCTCGGCCAGGGCGTCACCTGGAATTATCAGGATCCGCGGCGTTTCTACTCCTGGGAATACAGCTTGCACCTGCAACGTCAGGTCAAGAGCTGGCTCTTGGAAGTCGGTTACACGCACAACAAGACCTACAACATCACCACCGGCCTGAACGAGAACCTGCCCAGCTTCGATCTGTGGAAGCAATATCTCGGCACCCAGAGCGTGTTCGATTCCACCGGTCGTCCGCTGGACACGCTTCTGTGGAACACGCTGGTCCCGAATCCGTATCGCGGATTGCCGAACGTGACGGGCTCTCCTTCCACCAACACCACCGTGGCCATGAACCAGTTGCTGAACCCGGTCAACATCCTGGGCGGCATGACGATGAACCTCTACCCGTGGGGACAGAACACCTACGACGCCCTGCTGGCCAAAGTGGAACATCGCTTCAGCAAGGGCTTCGCCGTGATCAACTCGTTCACGTGGTCCAAGCTGTTCGAGGATACTTCCTGGGTCGGTCCGGAAATCGCCGGCCGTCACATCGAGCACAAACTGGGCGGCGAAGATCGTCCGTTCCATCTCTCGATCGCGCCGATCTGGCAGATTCCGATCGGTCGTGCCAAAGCTCTCGGCAAGGACATGCCGAAGGTGCTGGACGCAGTCGTGGGCGGCTGGGAATTATCCGGTCAGTTCGCCATCCAGTCCGGCGTCCCGGTGGTCTTCAACACGAACGACAGCTTCTGGTTCAGCGGCAAGGATTTCGCCCTGCCGAAGGATCAGCAGAGCCTGAATAAGTGGTTCGACACGGCCCAGTTCCAGCGCTTCCCCGATAAGGCCGCCGACATCACAACCTACCCCGCATGGACCGGAGTCATGAGCCTGCCCGGCGCGAATTACAAGCCGGCCGCCAGCGACTCCATCAAGAACGGCGTATATCAGGACTTCGCAGCCAACATCCGCACCTTCCCGACCCGTTGGAACGACGTCCGCGCCAGCCGCACCAACAACCTCGACCTGGGCATTTACAAGAACTTCAACATCCGTGAAGCGCTTCGCGCCCAGTTCCGGTTCGAGACGTACAACACGTTCAATCACGCGCGTTTTGCCGCCCCCAACTCCGATCCCACCAGCTCCAGTTTCGGTGTGGTCGGCGCGTCCCAGCAGAACGCCCCGCGCACCATCCAGATGGCTCTGAAGGTGAGCTTCTAAAGTAAGGAGTCAGGATTAAGAAGTCAGGAGTCAGAATGCCGGGGTAACCGGCATTCTGACTCCTTTCCCTTACGAACTTCCGATCAACACCCCCGTAGCAAACACCAAAATCCCCCCAATTCCCACCTGAAACGCCGCCGACCACAAAGTGGACTCCATGTACCGGTGGCGAATCCACGAAATCACAGCCAGTTCCAACACCACCACGACAATCGCCGCCGTCAGTGCCGCGTGGAAGTCGGGGAGCAGGAACGGCAGCGTGTGTCCGATCCCGCCGAGCGCGGTCATCGCGCCGCAGATCGCGCCGCGCACCCACGGATGGCCGCGACCCGTCAGGCTCCCGTCGTCCGATAGCGCTTCGGCAAATCCCATGCTGATCCCTGCGCCCACCGACGCCGCCAGTCCCACCAGGAATGCATCCCACGGCTTGTGGGTGGCCAGCGCGGCGGCGAACACGGGCGCCAGCGTCGAGACGGAGCCGTCCATAAGCCCCGCCAGTCCCGGCTGCACAATCTGCAGCACGAACAGCCGGCGGTTGGCCTTCTCTTCCTCCGCTATGGTGTTGGTACTGAGCTGATCCTTCTCCAGTTCGTCGGCGCGCGTCTCGTGCGATCGCTCTTCCTGCGCCAGATCGTCGAGCAGTTGGCGCACACCGGGATCGCTTGCCCGCGCGGCGACCTTTTCGTAGAAGCGGCGGGTTTCCACTTCCATCGTGGACACCTGCTTCCGGATGCGATCGAGATTCAGCGGCTGCGACAGCCACAGCGGCTGCCGTTGCACGAAGCCCTTCACGTCCTGCCGGCGAATGAGAGGAATATGATTGCCGAAGCGCTCGCCATACAGTTCGATCAGGCGGCGACGGTGGCCAGATTCTTCCTGCCGCATCCCGTCGAAGACCGCCGCGGTGCCTGGAAAATCGTGGCGCAGTCCTTCGGCGAAGTCGGCGTAAACTCGCTCGTCTTCTTCCTCCAGCGATATCGCCAGCGCGAGCAGTTCGCGCTCGGTCAGGCTTTCAAAGCTCCGCATGATTTTACGGTAGCACCCGGGGGATGCGGCGCCGTCCCGCAGCATTGGCCGCGTGTTAGCATCAAGCCAGATGGCACTTGTCGAGTTAGGGAAACAACTCGCCCAGCAGGCGATTCTTTCGGCCGCGTCCGGACCCGAGAAGAAGGACAGCCCGGCTGCCGCGCCGTCCGACCACACCGCCGCGATCGTATTCGGAGAGATCCAGGCCATGCAGCGGGCGCTGAAAGAGGACGAAGAACTGGTGGTCCTGTTTCAGAGCGGCGTCGAACGGATTCGCGTCCTCGAGATGTTCCTGCGATCTCCGCAAGTCATCGTGCTCAGCGGCCAGGACGCGCAGCGCAATCTGACGCGAGTGATCACGCCCGTGGCCTCGCTGCAACTGCTGTGCAAGACCATGAAAGTCGCGGAGGGTGGGCGGCCCGTGCGCGTCTCGCTCATCACTCCGAAGCCGAAAGATTCCACCGCGAAATAACGCACGTCTCCCGCTCGTATCCCAGCACGCTCACCGAGGCCGTGCCCAGCGCGAACAGCCGCGCGTCCGACGGCGGAAGTTCCAGCCAGCAAGCCGTCAGGATCCGCAGAACGTGTCCATGCGCGAACAGCACAGTATCGCCGCCGGCCTGCATCGCGCGCGCCAATACAGCCTCCGCCCGCGCGGCTACCTGCTCGATCGCCTCGCCGCCCGGCACCCCGTCGCGCCATAGCGACCAATCGCGCCGCTGCTTGTGGATGTCGGCCGTGGTGCGGCCTTCGTATTGGCCGTAATCCCATTCCTGCAGATTCGGATCGATTTGAACGGACTCGCCGAACCCCGACAGCCGGCACGTGTCGAGCGCGCGCTGCAGCGGACTCGAAAGCACCAGATCGAACCGGTGCCCCGCCAACAACGTCGCGAGCGATGCCGCCTGCTTGCGGCCTTCCTCCGTCAGCGGAATATCGGTGCGGCCGGTATGGGCGCCGGAGAGGCTCCACTCGGTCTGCCCGTGCCGGACGAGCCAGATTTCCCGCGACATCAAATTTTTGGTGCGCGGACGGTCTGCGCCTTGCCGGTCTTCAAATAAGGCGCGAGCCGCTCCAGCGCCGCTTCCACGGTGATGCCGTAGCGGGCGCGCAGCGGTTCGATTTTGCCATGCTCGATGAACTGGTCGGGCCAGCCCACGCGCACGACGGGAGTCGGCAGATTCAGATCGCTCAGTTCTTCGAGCACCACGCTGCCGAAGCCGCCGCGCAGTACGTGATCTTCCAGCGTCAGGATCACGTCCACGCTGCGCGCGTAGAACTCGAGCATCTCGACGTCCATGGGCTTGGTAAACCGGGCATTGATCACCGCGGCGGACGCGCCCTGGCCTTCCAGTTTCCGCGCGATCTCTTCGGCCATTGGCACGAGCGCGCCGAGCGCGAAGATGGCCACCTTGTCGTTCTCGCCATGCTGCAGCAGTTCGGCCTTGCCGATCGGGATGAGCTTGGGCACATCTTTCACGGGAGTGCCCGGTCCAACGCCGCGCGGATACCGGACCGCTATCGGGCCCTCGTACTGCATGGCGGTGAACAGCATGTCCGCCAGTTCGTCCTCGTCCTTCGGTACCATGTGGACGATATTCGGGATCCCGCGCAGATAGCTGATGTCGAAGAGGCCGTGGTGCGTAGGACCGTCGTCGGCCGACAGGCTGCCGCGATCCATGCAGAACACTACCGGCAGATTCTGCAGGCAGACATCGTGAACGATCGGGTCGAAGGCGCGCTGCAGGAATGTCGAGTAGATCGCGCAGAACGGCTTCATTCCCTTGGCCGCCAAGCCGGCCGCGAACAGCACCGCGTGTTCCTCGGCGATGCCGACGTCGTAATACTTGTCAGGATGGACTGGCTGGAAGCGGTCCAGGCCGGTGCCATTGGGCATGGCGGCGGTGATCGCGACCACCTTCGGATTCGTGTTCGCCAGCTTGATCATGGTGTCGGCGAAGACTTCCGAGTAGGTGCGCCGTCCCAGCGGCTTGGTCTCGCCGGTCTCCGGGTCGTATGGTCCGAGGCCGTGGAACTTCTTCTGTTTCTGCATGGCCGGTTCGAAGCCGCGGCCCTTTTGCGTCAGGACGTGGAGCAGAACCGGACGATCCTGCTTCTTCAGAAACTCGAACGTCTTGATCAGCGTGGAAATGTCGTGGCCGTCGATCGGGCCGTAATACTTGAGTCCGAGCTCTTCAAAAATTACGCTCGGCCACAGCATGCTCTTGGCGGCTTCTTCGGCCTTCCGCGCCATTTTCAACGCGACCTCGCCGCCGAGTTTCTGGACGAACTTGCCGGCCTGATCGTGCAGATAGTCGTACCGCGGGCTCGTGACGATGTTGTTCAGGTACGTCGCGATCGCGCCCACGTTCTTGTCGATTGACCACTCGTTATCGTTGAGGATGACGAGCATCTTCTTGGTGTGGTGGGCGATGTTGTTGAGCGCTTCGTAAGTGATGCCGCAGGTGAAGGCCGCGTCGCCGGCCAAGGCCACGATGTACTCTTTGCCGCCGGTCTTGTCGCGCGCCACGGCCATCCCGAGCGCGGCCGAAAGAGCCGTGCCCGCGTGGCCCGCGCCGTAACAATCGTGCGGGCTTTCGGTGCGCAGCATAAAGCCGTTCAGTCCGCCGGGAGTGCGGATCGTGGAGAACCGCTCGCGCCGCCCCGTCAGCAGCTTGTGCACGTACGCCTGATGGCTCACGTCGAAGAGGAAGTGGTCAGCCGGCGTATTGAATACGTAATGCATGGCGATGGTCAACTCCACCACGCCGAGATTGGGGCCGAGGTGACCGCCGTTCGCGGAGAGCACCGTCACAAGTTCTTCGCGAATCTCCGAAGCCAACATTTCCAGGTCCGGCACGGAAAGACACTTCACCTGTTCGGGGGAGTTGATCCCGTCAAGAATTCTAGGCATCTTCATACATTGTAGTAGAAGTACCGTAGGCCTCCAGCCGGCCTCCGGCCTGCCAAAGCGCCGAAGGCGCGCTGCACTACTTCGCGCCCGGCACGACCCCCGCGAACTTTGGCCCCGCCTCCGCCACCTCATTTACCCGAATCACCGAATGAACACTCCCCGCACTCGCCATCCGCAAGTTCACATGGGTATCCGACCCCGTACTCTGCACTTGCGCGCCCGCCTGGCCGTCGACCAGCGTGGCTCCGGCGGCGAATGCCGGCGAGAGGGTGACCGCCAGCGGACCGCCCGCGATCACGAGCTCGATCAGCGACTCGCCCCGCACGCGCGCAATCGTCCCCGAGACAGTCGAAGCCCCGACCCGGTAATTATCGAACCGAACCGTCCAGCCCTGCGGGATGTGCGGCGCGACGGTGAGCGTCTTATGGATGGCATCGCCGTCCAGCCCCAGCATGCCCGCCACGGCCGGGTGGATCACCGCGGAGCTGGAAAAGAGCTGATGCGGCACGGCATGCGGCAGCGCCTGCGCTCGCTCGCCGCTCATATATTCGGGGATAAAGCCGGCTGCGGCGAGCCCTGTCAGCGCGGCGGTGCCGTGCAGGTGCCGCAGCGCGCCCTCGGGCTGATGGTTGGAGTAGCCGGCCAGGATGGCAAACCCCGTGACGAACGGCCACACGCTGCCATCGTTATAGCTCAAAGGATCGTAGTTAGGACTGTCCGTGGCGAACAGTCGAGCGCCCCACGCGGTCGTGAGTTCAGTGCGGTACAGGCGCGCGGCGGCCCGCGCGGTGTGCACCGGATCCAGCCCTCCGTAAGCCAGCGCCAGCGATTGCCACGCCGATTGAGCCGGGTACATCGCGCCGTCCGTCAGGCGCGCAAAAGCAAATGTCGATTGCGCATCGACGTACCAGCCGTTCAACGCTGCGCGCGCCCGGTCGCGCTGGGCCGCGGCATCCCCGGGCGTCTTGCCCGCCAATTCCGCGAGTCGGACATACTGATCGAGCGCCGCCAGCCAGACGCCCTGCAGGTAAATATCGTTGGCCACCTTGCCGCTGAGCGCGCCAGTTTCGACGGCCCCCGCGCCGGCCTTCCGGTTCGACAACAGCCCGTCCTCGTCGAGCACGGTCAGGCAATAGCGGTACGCCTTCTCCACGGACTCCCACGACTCACGCAAGAAAGCGACATCGCCCGATCGCGCCACATACTGACCCATCGACACGATGAACAGAGGCGTGGTGTCCGCATGGTAATAGCCGTAGGGATATTTGCTCCAATCCACCAGTGCGGCGGCCTGCGTCAACTCGTGTTCCAACTTGCCGTCGGCGCGCTGATGATCGCGCAGGAACGTGAGCGAGCCGCGGGCGCGATCGAAATCGCCGTAATCGACGATGCTCCACGAGTTCATCAGGGCATCGCCGCCGAAGTACCAGGCGAACCCGGGCCGCTCGCTCTCGCCGGATCGCGCGTAACCGGCAATCAGACCGCACCCCACGCCGTCGTTGCACGCCCAGCCTTTTTCCAGCGCGTACTCGGCCCACCGGAAGGCCTGATTGATTGCGGGATCGGGCGTTTCCAGATGCATCGTGCGCTTATCGAAAGCGGCGTAATACGCGTCGGACGCCTGCACGATCGCATCCACCGACCGCAGCGCGGAACGATACGCATCGCGCGATCCTGCGAGCACGATAGGGATGCGATGGCCCCGGCACTGCTCCGGCGTCAGTTGCATTTCGGCCACGACACTGCGGCCGGGAAGCTGATGTCCGATCTGTTCGCTATGCGCCGAGAACAGCGGCGACCCAACCACCGGCGCGAACTGCCGCAGCCCCTCGGAGAGAACGAACGCGTGCTCGGCATCGTCCCACGAACTGGTCTGTCCGCCGAAACTCGCCGGCCACATCGGCTTCATCTCGGGGATGAAACTGGCGCGCAGGCGCAGCGGACGATCGGTATCGATATCCAGCAGCACCAGCAGAACGGGCTCGTCGACAGCGGCCACCCAGGTCTGCCGGATCGTGAACGCCGCATGCGAATGCACGATCGTGGCGCGGCCCGGCGAAACCGAGACAGTCTCCGCCAGGTCGGCAAGATCCACCGGTTCGAGCGCGCCATCGAAGTACACCGACAGGCGGAAATCGCGCACCAGCTTGATGGGATTGATCCACGCCTCGAACGTGCCGTCTTCCACGCCCAAAATCGCGGCGCGATGGCCCACCGACTCCAGAAAATGCGTCGGCTGCGCCGGCTTATCGATCACTTGCCCGTGCAACAGAACAGTCCACGAAAGTAACATCGCCAGCCGCATAGGTAGATTCTAGTCGGCCTTCCGTCCCTTCGCGCAGATCCAGTTCTTTCCGGGTACATGCTTCGTCGTGACGTCCGCGAATCCCGCCTGACTCAGAAGTTCGCGGTGCTCCGCATCCGTCAGAAATGCGGCGCGAAGCAGCGGCATGATTATGCCGTAGAGGAACCGCAACGGGCCCCCGCGATACGTTTCCGCGATCAACACGAATTCACCGCCGGGCTTCAGCACTCTCAGGATCTCGCGCACATTCGCGGGCAGATCGGGCCAGTAATAGTGCGTCTCCACAGCCGTCACAATATCGAACGTGCCATCCGGGAACGGCAGCGCGGCGACCGATCCCTGCTCGATGCGGACTCGCCCCCTCTCGATCTCCTGGCCATTCGTTGCTCGCGATACCGCCACACTGGCCGCCGAGTAGTCGATCCCCGCCACGTTGCCGTCGGGCGCCAGGGCAGCGAGCCTTTGAATAGTCCTGCCCCCGCCACAGCCCACATCGAGAACCGTGGCGTTCTTCGCGATCGTCACCTGCTGCAGACCCCAGTCGGTCATCGCGGCGTGGCCCAGATTCATTCCCCGCACAATGCGTTTGCCAAATGGGCCGCTAGGCTTACGCACTTGGCGGAAAACCCAGGCAATCAGAACGAGCGTGAGCGCCCACGTGACTATCTGAAGGATCGCGTGTCTGTCCACGCAGTAATTATAGAAGCGTTATCATCGCCAGATGCAGAACCGTTACGCTTGCGACCTCGGCGCTCTCGGCAAGTTCGCTTTGCTCAAGGCGCTCATCGGAGACGATCTTCAGTTGGGAGTGGTGTGGTATCTCAACCCGGACGAAGACAATAATTCCGAAGGCCCATGCGCGGACGATCCGGACCTCCGTGCCTGCGACGAGCAGCTATACGATGCTCTTCACCGCGTGCGCGGCCTCGCCGCCATCGAGCAGGCAGCCATCCTGCCGGCGAACACACGATTCTTTTCCGCGCCGTTCACCTTCCGCGACCTCGCGCCGGGCAACACCACCGGCCGCCTGCGCCATCGCGACCGGTGGCTGTCGTCCGCGGTCGACGCAGTCTCGGGCGCCGATCTCGTCTTTCTGGACCCCGACACTGGATTCGCGCCGGACTCGGCCTTCCGCGCCGCGACGGGCTCGCAGAGATACGTGTTTCCAGAAGAGGTGGCGCAATTCATCGGACGCGGCCAAAGTG
>Ga0105240_10004150_pt1 | contig 22197 bp, 20 predicted proteins | sample KBSC54metaG_FD_80426 | JGI IMG/M metagenome (GOLD analysis project Ga0105240, IMG submission 80426) | Corn rhizosphere microbial communities from Kellogg Biological Station, Michigan, USA - KBS C5-4 metaG | ecosystem: Host-associated > Plants > Roots > Rhizosphere > Soil | place: Michigan, USA... | reverse complement strand
TGCAGCGTTCTTCTCCAGGAGCCGCAACCTGCCCTTGGGATCGCTGCGGTCGGTGGAGCCGCCCTCTTTTTCATTGATGCCGGCGGTAACCATGACTAACTCAGCTTCCGCCAGGGCGGCTTAATCTCCATCGACAACGCTTGTCTTGGGACAAAGCGGCGAACCGTAACGAAGGTCGGCCGCAACCGCCTTGGCGCGTTTACGCGTTCGGTCCACGATCACGATCGAGCGGGCACTCCCGCGTGTAACGGCGGCGAGAGCACAAGCACACCCAACCCTTCCCGCACCAACGATTCCGATTTTCATGATATAACCCGCATTTGCCAGACCGTTCGTCGAGCATCCGTCAAACCGCGAGATGGTGCATCATCGGTTGATCGGACAGTCAATGCCGGTTTTAGGAATACTCGATCGGCAAACCAACGGCGTTTCGCGCTGTCACGCTAAATTCATCCGTACCCATAGGCCCGCGCGGCGTATGGCGCAAAACCGAGCCTCACCGCCTGCCGCGCGCGGCGTAGCATGCTTCGCGAATATGCTCGGCGGGAAACAAGCTCAATTTCAACCGACGCTATTTACACAACCTTAGATAATGGCCCGTAGATGTCCGGGATCGGACAAACAACGCCCTTTCTCAGGGGGAGATCCGCTTCTGAAATAGACTCCATGAGCCCGGCCGAAGAACCTTCGGCCGGGTTTTCTTCAGTCGCCGGTTTCCTGGTCGGCAATCCCCGGCCCTGTCCGGTCCATCGTCGTTGCCTGCTTGCCGATCCGGCAAAATGCGCTTTGGTCGGGACCCGTTCCTGGCGCACGACGCGACACGGCGCGTTTCGGTGGTTGACCTTGAAAGCGCTCGGGAAAAAAGGCAAAAGCCCCGGGGGATTGCTTGGTCGGAGTGGCAGGATTTGAACCTGCGACCCTGCGTCCCGAATTTTCTGACCTCCCCGTAAGTCATTGATGTTACTTGCAAGATAATGCAAGAAAATGCAGAACAAAGCAAGAAACTGACGGGGTAGTCTTACCGTAGTCTTACCCAAAAACCACTTTTTCGGACTCCATTCAACCAGGTGCTCATCCTGTTCACGCCAGGTTGCAACCTGGTTTCTCAAATAAGAAAACCCAAGGCCAGCGCACGACGAGGCCGCGCAAGGCCGACGGCAATCCATTGGCTAATGGTGCAGCCGGCCGATCGCGGCGCGATGCCGGCATCCCAATCGCCATGCGGATGAAAAGCTATTCCGGTTTCACATCGGCGGACGGCCTTCGCAAGATGCTTAAATTGCCGATCGCGCGCGCTGGCCTAACCCTTCCGAAACGCCAGGGCGCTTTTCATCTGTTCTGCCACACCCACGGCACCTGGATGACCCATTATGGCGATCTGGATACGTTCGGCCTGGTCCGCACCGGCAGCTGGAAGAACGCCGAGTCGGCCGATCGCTACAACCACACGATCGCCAGTCCGAGGCGCGGCGGGCAGATCTAATGCCTTGTGCAAGCCAGAAAAGCGCGCCCCGTCGCTCCAAAAAAGTGATGGCGTGACCATGGCAAGACGGCGGAATCAGCACCTCACCTAGTCGCCAATTTGGCAAGCTTCATCTGCCGGTCGCGGATTTCATCCAACGTCCATTGGTCATACAAAGCTATGCGGTCCCCACGTCTCTGCCGCAAGATCGTACCGACGAGGCTCAGAAAATCTGGACGTCAGCGCAAATCGAGTTTTTAAACAATATCCGCCAGAATCGGACATTCGGTCAGCGGCTTTTTACCCTCGTCCGACACGAATTGAGATCGGCTGCTCAGTTCCGCCACAGGCTTGAGCCTGGGTTGCTGTCGGCATTCTGTCGTGCCACACTATCGCTACCTTGGCACAGAGCCGGGCGGACCTTGAGCCATGGCGTGCTCGATACGGGGTTGGCTTACTCTGATAATGCTCACCGTTGCCGCGATCAGCGCCGCGGCAGCAGAGCCAAAGCGCGTGCTCCTGTTGCACTCGTTCGGCCCGCAGTTCGTACCGTGGGTCTTCTTCGCCGGACAATTCCGAGAAGAACTCTTCAGGCAAATGCCGGGCAAGATCGACCTGTACGAAGCCTCGCTCGAAGGATCACGATTTCAACAACCAGACGAGCAACGCCCCATCGTCGATTATCTGACGACTCTTTTCGGGACGCGAAATCTCGACTTGATCGTGACGATTGGCGCCCCAGCCACTTTTTTTGTTCAAAAATACCGGGCGCGGCTTTTTCCGTCCACCGCACTAGTGATCGGTGCGCCGGAGCAACGAGCAATCAACTACGCCACGCTCACTTCGAATGATGCACCTGTCGCGGTCAGGCTCGACTTTGGAAAGTGGATCGAAAATATTCTGGAAGTTCTCCCGGAAACAACCCACATAGCTTGGATTGTCGGTGCCTCTCCGTTGGAGCGGTTCTGGACCGAGGAATTCCGCCGTACGTCACAGCCCTTCACGGACAGAATATCGTTCGAATGGTTTAACGATCTGCGATTCGAAGAGATGTTGGCACGCGTATCGACGCTACCCCCGCACTCCGCGGTATTCTATGTAGACCTTCGTGTCGACGCCGCAGGCGTTCCTCTGGACCGGGATCTGGTGCTACCGAGACTTGGAGATGCTACGAACGCGCCCATCTTCAGTTACATTGATAGCTACCTGGGGCAAGGCATCGTTGGCGGGCCCATGTTGTCCAGCGAGGAAGTCGGACGACGCATGGCGAACGCTGCCGTTCGCATCCTGAACGGCGAGACGCCCGGCGACCTCAAGATACCACCAGTGGTTCCGGGAGCTGCTCAGTACGACTGGCGTGAGCTTCAGCGCTGGAAGATCGGTGAAGGTCGCCTCCCCGCTGCCAGCACGATTCGTTTTCGCGAGCCGACGGTGTGGGAGCAATATCGCTGGCAAATTGCGTTAATGAGCGCAATCGTCCTGGTACAAGGCTCCCTGATTTCCACCCTGCTGATTGAGCGCCGTCGTCGTCGCTTTGCGGAAGTGCAATCGCGGCAGCGCATGGCGGAGCTTGCGCATACCAATCGCTACTCGATGGCTGGTGAACTGACCGCATCAATCGCCCACGAACTCAATCAGCCACTCGGAGCCATCCTCGCAAATGCCGAGACGGCGGAATTGATCGTCAAATCTCCGGCACCCGATCTGGAGGAGATTTCGGAAATACTTGCCGATATCCGTCGCGACGATCAGCGTGCGAGCGACGTCATTCTCCGGTTGCGGAACTTGCTGAAGAAGACGCCCTTTGAACCGAAGAATATCGATCTCAACGAAATTGTGGACGAGACCATCAAATTTCTTTCGGGCCTGTCGATTGCGCGAGAAACCGAATTGGTTGGAGTGATTTCGCCGTTGGTTTTGCCAATCAGGGGCGACCGTATTCAGCTTCAGCAGGTCATCCTGAACCTGGTGGTGAACGCGATGGACGCCATGTCGAACATGACAAGAACCCAGCGCAGAATCGTCATCAAAACCGCGCGTAACGGGGACTCGGCCGAAGTCTCGGTAGGGGATACGGGCCCCGGTGTTCTCCTAAACAAGCTCAAGGACATGTTTGAACCATTCTTCTCGACAAAGCCCAACGGGATGGGGATGGGATTGTCCATCGCGCGCACCATCCTCGAAGCTCATAACGGACAGATATGGGCGGAGAACCAGGCCCTAGGTGGCGCGGTGTTTCACATCAGACTGCCACTCACGACGCTCCCAAATTGACTGCTTCTGGCGCTTTTGTACGGACCGGCTGCGTTCCGCAAGAGAGCTAGCGCGTTAGTATTTGCCTACCGGAAACGATTCTTCCTGCTGCTTACGGGCTCTTGACCTCGACCTTCTTCCAGGTTGGATCTGGGTCGAACGATTTCATGCGCTTCGCAATCACTTCTGTCAGATCGCCGAGATCCTTCTGGTACACAGTGCCTGCATGGTTGACCACAAAGGTCATGACGCCGGAATTGCCGTATTCGGCTGGATAGGCGATCAGTGCGAAGCCGCCGATCATCTTGCCCTTGACAATGTAGCTCATCGCGCCGCCCGGGGCGCTCGCGCCCTGCCGGGTGAGGATGCGATAGTAGTAGCCGTGATAGGGCCGCGGCTCGCCTGACGCCTTGTAGCCTTCCGCAGACGCCTCTGCGGCAAGTTCACCCAACGGACTGTCGTTGCTGTCCGAAGGCCAATAAAGGCCGTCCTTCTTGCCGGGACTGGAGACGATCTTCTGCGCGTAGGCGCCCATGCCCTCACCACGATCCTTTTCGGCATATTCGTTCTCGGCGTCGACGAAAGCGAGACAGGTCTGGATCGCGTCGAGCTCGTTGCGCCCGATGCGCCTGTAGAGAATCTCCTGCCGGCCCTCCGCGGTATCGAACTCCCAGCCGGTCTTGTTGTGGATGAGCGGAATCGGGAACGGAAAATCGTCCGCGCCGATAATCAGCGAGGCCCTCTTGCCATCGACCTTGAGCGAATGCTTGGCGTCGTAGGCAGACAGGAATTTGGCGCGTGCGTCGGCATCGGCGACATCATCGCCGGAGTCGATAATGTCCTCGCCTTCGGCGCCGAGTACCTTCAGAACATCCTGCTTCATGCCGGATTTCACGGCAGCCACGAGAGCACTGGCCGCATCGTCGGGGCTCTTGAAGGCTTGCTGGGCCTGCGCCAGCGAAGCCACCGGGCTCAGACTCGCGATTGCGGCCAGAGCGGCGAGAAGGCGAACATTTCGCGTCGAACGAAAGGCGGTCATGTTCAACTCCTCGATCGTGTGGGGATATGCGCGCCACCGGCGAGCCAGTCCTTGTAGGTCTCGAACCTGACTCCAAGCCTGTCGTAATAGACGCGGAGATAGCCGTCGCGTCCGCGCGTCACCGCCGCCGGCAATACGGCCTTCACCTCCTGCGCAATGACGCCGACGTAAGCCTTGTCGCTGCCGAGATAGCTGAAGCGATAGAAGCCGAGGCCATTGTCGAGATGGCCGAGCAGCACGACATCGTGCTTCAAGTCGAGGTCGGAACGCCGGCCGCCTCCTCCGCGGAATCCACCGCCGCCACGAAAGCCGCCACCTCCGCCTCCACGGAAACCGCCGCCACCGGCACTGGCGAAGCTCGCCCTGCCGCGCGCGGAGGCAGCGCTGGCCGCCCGGCCCGAGGACACATTGAGGCCGCCTCCTCCCCCTCCTCCTCGCGCCCGGTTGGCCGCGGCAGCCCGGTTGCCTCCGCCGCCTTGCGTCGCGCGGTTGCCTCCGCCGCCTCGCGTGGCGCGGTTGCCTGCGTTGCCGCGATTGCCGCCGCGATCCGCCGTGTTGGCCCGGTTGCCGCCTTTAGCAGCACGATTGCCGGCACGGTCGCCTGCGCGATCTCCCGCACGATCACCGATATTACCGGCACGATCGCCGCCGCCCGGTCGGTCCTTTCCAGGATTGAGTACCTGCTGGCCGCCCTTGCCGCGGAAGTCCATCCGGTCGCTGGCCCCGGCGCGAACGTTGTTATTGCCGAAGCGCTGCTGAACGTTGGCATTGTTGTAGCGGACGCCCTGGCGGTGCGCCGCATTGTGCTGCCAAACGTTAGTGGTGCGGTGATTGACATAGGCGTTGCGGTTGCCCCAGTTGAAGCTGCCGCCCCAGTAATTGCCCCAGCGGCCTATCGCCCAGGCGGTACCGAAGGCGATGCCCGCCGCGACCACGCCGGCACCGATATAGGAGGGATAGCCGAAGTAATAGGGCGGGTAGGCTGCATAGGGCCACGCGCCATACACCGTCGCGGGCTCATAATAGGGAACGTACACGGTGCTCGGATCGGTTTGCTCGATCACGATGACCTGCTTGCTCTCCTGCTGCTTGACCGTGACCTTCTGCTGCTTGGTCGAGGACAGCTTGTTGTTGGCCCGCGCCTTTTCGCGCAGCCGCTGAATCGCATCCATCAGATCCGCTTGCTGCGCGAGCATGGCGTCGCCGAGACTCTTGGTCCAGTCGAGCTTGTCGCTCATCATGTCGAGCACCGAGGGCGTCGCGGTCAGCGCCTTGACGCTGTCGTCCCAGGATTTCTTGTCGACTTCGGCCTTTAGGGCGTCTCCCTTGAGATCTTTCTTCTCCTTGACCCAGCGATCCGCCTCAACCATTTCGAGCGGATAGGTCGCCGCCGCCAGCATGTTGGCGAGCAGCGCGTCGGGATAGAGCGCAATCGGCGCGACCAGTGCCTCGAGTTGCTCAGGCTTCAGGAGGGTCTGATCGGATGGCGATGGTGACGGCGATGCCGACGTGGCGGGCTGTTGTGCGGCTGCACCGACGGCGGTTGCAACCATGATTACCAATGCCAACAACACACTTGCGCGACGCACCATGGTTCTTCTCCCTCGAGATAGGTGGCTGCAGCCAACACCGGCGGGAGAGCCGAGCTTTGATCAAGATCAAGGGTCGGGCGGTCGCGCCTCGTTTCACGCCTTCGCCGTTGCGAACTCTGGCTCCAAGCTTATCGTTCGCGGCAGGATCAGCCGGACACTTGTCCCGGCTCCGGGTTCGCTGGTGAGCGCCAACCATCCCTGGAGACGGTCGAGAACCATACTGTGCACGATGTGAAGACCAAGGCCAGTCGCGCCTTCGTGACGCCGGGTGCTGAAGAATGGATCGAATGCGTGGCGCCGGATTTGCGGGCTCATGCCGCAGCCATTGTCGGAGACCACGACCTCGATCTCGCTTTCTCCGAATGCCCCTGCCCTGAGGGTGATCGTCCCTTTCCCACCATCCGGAAACGCATGCATGATCGAATTGAGAACGAGGTTGCTCACCACCAGCCCGCAGGGGCCCGGCAAGCTGTCGATGACTAGATCCGGCTCGCAGGTGATATCGAGCACGAGCCCTTGCTTGCGCACTTCCGGCCGCAATCCGACCAGTACCTGTTCGGCAAGTTCGCCGACGTCAAAGCGTCGCCGCTCCAGGCCACTGCGATCGGCGGCCACCTGCTTGAACGACTGCACCAGTTCAGACGCACGAACGAGGTTCGCGACAAGCTGGACCGCGGCATCCCTCACCCCGCCGAGAAACTCATTCAGGGCCGATCGCCTGATATCGCCTCGTTCAACCTCGCCGGCAAAGATCTCATACCGGCGCTGCAGGGATGAGGCGACCGTCAGGCTCGAACCGACGGGACCGTTGATCTCGTGGGCGACGCCAGCAACCAGCCGGCCGAGCGCAGCAAGTTTTTCCGCCTCGATCAGGGATGCCTGCGTCTCACGAAGGTGCTGCAGCGTTGTTTCCGCGGCTTCGCGCGCGCGGCGCATCTCCTGCTCGCTCCGCTTGCGCGCGGTAATCTCCTCGGCAGCAACATTGACGGCGACGACCTCACCGCTCGGCGTGCGCAGCGGATGCCAATAGGTAACCCACGAACGCTCTTCGGATTGATCGGGCCGCTGTCCCGCCACCTCGATGCCGGTGACCGGCTCGCCTGTTTCCACGATTGAGCGGACAATCTGCTCGACCGAGTCGGCGAGCGCCGGCACGCAATCCCGTACCGACCGCCCGAGGTGATCCTCGACCGAGATGCCACAGATTTCAGTGAGGCGCCGGTTGATCCGCAGATAGCGGCAATCCGGCGACAGGCAAGCAAGGCCAATCGGCGCTGTATCATAGATAAGCTGCAGCGCGGGCTGAGGGAACAGCATCACTTCGGACTTCACAACTGCCTGGCTGGCCTTGCTCATCGACGACGAATGCCCCGCCTTCTTTCCCCTGGCTACTTGCCCCTCGATCCTGGGCAGCGCCCCTGCTTGATGGACTAGCACCCCAATCGGACGGATATTGATCCAGATCAATGGCGCTGATCCGAGGCTTGGTGAGGTCCAGTCGATCGGGCATGGTGGTTGGCGCGCAATGCCTAAACCGAGCACTCCCACGCCTCGGAGGACAAGCAATGACAAGCGTCTTGGACACTATTCGAAAGCTCCCCGCCGGTGCCGACACGGCACCGCTGCGAGCCAAGTGGGGCTGGATTCTCGCCCTGGGCGTCGTCTATGTCGTGGCAGGCTGCGTCGCACTCGGCAGCATCGTGACGGCCACTGTGGCGAGCGTGCTGATCGTCGGCGTGATGATGATCGTCGCAGGCGTTGCCGAGATCTTCAACGCGTTCCAGCTCAAGGGTTGGGGCGGGTTTCTGGTCTGGCTGCTGCTCGGAGCACTTTATATCGTCGCAGGCTTCATCACCTTCGAGAATCCGCTGTTCGCCACCGTGGTTCTCACCCTCCTCCTGGGTGCTTCGTTGGTGGCTTCCGGAATCGTGCGCATCATCCTGGCCTTCAGCATGAAGCGCGAGCAGCCATGGATATGGCTTCTGCTGTCCAGCATCGTCACGCTGCTGCTCGGGCTATTGATCCTGGCACACTGGCCGATTAGCAGCGCCTATGTGCTCGGCATGTTCCTGGGGCTCGACCTCGTCATGGCGGGTGCGGGCTGGATCGGGCTCAGCCTCGCGCTGCATCACCGCGGCGAAGGTTCGCCGGCGAAGACCGTGGTCTGATCGCGCCATGGCGATCGCCGAGATCATCTTCATCGGCTGATCGCCGCGATCCTTTTGATCAGGGTCGCGTGGCTTTCGCGCCGCGCGACCACCGATTGACGTTCTGAATCGAGCTCACGGGCCGCCGCGCGGCAGGGCCGCCTTCGATGAGGTCCGACACCGATGATGAGGCATGGTAGGGCATAGCTGCAAACGCCAGCAAGAGAGGCGCGCGTTTTGTTTTGCAGCGCGACGCCGCCGTTTGAGTTGCGGCCCGGGCCGGCGGTCCGTCGACAAGCGGACTGCCTAACCGCACCGCTTCCCGGTCTCCGACCGTCACGCAGCTCTGAAGCCCGGAACCATCAACACTTGGTAATGACCTGCCCGTAGGCGTTGGTCACCTGGACGCAGCCTGGCCTTGCCACATAGGCACCGGCGGCCGCGGCCGCCGCGGTGCCGTAAACGGCGCGGCGCGTGGTCCTGCGGGCGACGCCGGCATAGCTCATCGGCGTCAACGGCCGGCCGACGCGCGCTTCCGAGGTCGAAACCAGGCCGCGTTCGAGATAGGCCGAGCCGTTCCAGAGCAACGTTCCGGCAAACGCCGTAACGGCAGCGAGAATGACAGCCATCTTGCGCTTCGAGATGATCATCGCTTGGCTCCTGTTGCAATACCCGGGGGCACTTCGTCAAATTCCATCATGACCTCGGAATCGAGGTTCACCTTGGTCGCGCCTTCCGGCGGCTTGAAAGTGAAGGCCCCGTCGTCCGCGATGGCGTCGGTCTTCCAGTCCCTGATGCGCAGCGTGTATTGCGGCGCGCCGGCAAGCGTCTTGCTCGTGATCACATATTTGCGCGGAATCGGCTGGGCGCCGGTCTGAATCCAGATCTGCCAGTCCGTGTCGTGGCCGCGAAACGCGAGATGCTCGCATTCGACCCCGTCGACGACACCCTGGCCGACATGTTCGCCGTCAACGACGTCCGACATCAATTGGTCGAAGGAATGGGACGCCACCAAATCGGTGCCCGGCATCGCTCCGCCGGTTCTCGCCTGCATGACGTCGACAAGTTCGTCGATCGTACCGGGCGCGTCCGCCTGCACGTAGGCCTTGGCGTTGTTGCCGTAGAGTGAGACGGTCTTGCCGTCATAAACCAGCTCGACATCGGCATATCCGCCGGTGCGCCTGATGCGCAACTTGTCGGGCCGCGTCATTTTCAATTGCCCGGAACTCGTGAACTGGATCTTCTGCAGTTCGGGCGTGAGGACTTCGACGTCGCTGTCGAAGCTCGCTGTGATCGATTTCTGGGCGGCGGTATAGTCCGCCATCGCCTTCAGCAGGGCCGCAGAATCATCGGCTCGAGCGTCGGGGCAAGCTGCAGCCGCCAGTATGGCAACCGAAGCGGCCGTTGCGAAAATGCGGATCACGGTGCGAAGATTTTTCACGTTCATGTCGATCCTCCATAACTCCGCTCGCAATCTGGAGCTGCCGCACCGTCGAGGCTTGACATAAATCAAGCGTGCGCGTCGGTGGACCTACCAACCGCCCGCCCGCTCAGAGCCGGCAGCGGTGGTACTTCACTTCCATACCCTCGATGCCCGGAAACACGCGCACAATGTTGTCGTCATCGAAGACTTTCAGCATGAACTGGACGTCGGACAGCATGATGTCAGTCGCGCAGCCGGCGATCAGGTTAAGACTCTCCCGGTCTTCCCTACGCGTCTTGATCGTGCATTTGGCGAACTTACCCCTGAGCCGACCCGCCTCGATGATGAAGCCGCCACCGTGAACGCCCGGGAATTCGGCGAAATCGATCTGCTTGGTGCGCCCGTTCCGCACGAACACCTTGTCGCATTTGTCGGCATCGGGCGCCCAGGCGCCGGTGAGCTCAACGGCGACGGCACATTCGGGCAGGATAAGGCCCACAATCATCACAGCCCACCACGCCAACTTTCCAAAACCTGTCATGTATCGTTCCTTCCAAGCAAGATGGAGCGCATCAATGTCCACTCAGCACCAATGTCTTGATCGGTAGCAACAATGCCTGGATCCGTAGCAGCAAGGCATGCACGAGGCCGACGGCATCGATCGCGTGCAAGACGAAGCCCTTGAACGCGCCGGTCTCCTTGGACGCGATGATCTCGTGGTTGCTGGTATAAGCGTTGACGATGCAGCTACTGCCGGCCGTCACATCGGCTAGGCCATCCTTCTCGAGGGGCTCCAGGAAGGCCAGAATCGTTCCGGGCTTGGCGGCGCTCGCATCGATGAGCTGCTCGCCGCCGCGGAACTGCCCGGCCGCGATGTAATCCTGGACACTCGTGATGACCATCGGGATGATGGTCCAGGGCAGCGAGGTGCACGCGGCTTCCGCGATCATTCCAGGCTTCAACACCTGCGCCTCGATCTGTCCGAATCCGGCCTGCAACCCGCGCTGGCCTGCTCCTTCCGGAATCAATACGCCGGCCGGCCTCATCAACGGGTTTACGACATCGCCGGGCCGCAGGAAAAACTGCTCGACCCGCCCGTCGACACCGGCACGTATGCTGGTCTTGTCCAGTTCGACCTGGGCCTGCGCGAGCTCGGCCTCCGCGCTGGACTTTGATGCCGGGAGCAGCGTCGATACCTGGACCTCCGCCGATCGCTTCGAGGCGGTTGCAGCATCGATGGCGGCCTGGCGACCGTCAACGAGGACTTGCAGCTTCTCGATCTCACGCTGCGGTACGATACCGGGATTGCGCCGTTGCAAGTCGCTCTTCACGTCCAGTTCGTCCTTGGCCTGCTTGTAATCGCTGTTGGCCTGCTGGAGCTGGGCTTCGGCCTTGACGACATCGACCTTCGCGTTGACGAGCTGGGCGTCGACCTCGGCCACCTTGCGCCCGGCGGTCTCGACGGCGGCCCCTTGCTTCGAGCTGTCAAGCGTGAACAGCACGTCGCCCCTCTTGACGGGCGCGCTGAAGCCGATCTTTACCTCGGCGACTCGGCCCGAACCTTCGGGCACGATTGGCACCGTCCGGAAGAACAGCGCCGCCGATGTCGTCGACGGGTGGAAATAGAAGATCATGGTGATTAGCAGCACCGTGAGCATCACGCATCCGGTGATACCCCACCGAAGCTCATACCACATGGAGAAGAGTGTGATCTCGGTGCCGATCCGCTTTCCCTGCGCGTAGCGGCGATAGAGATAGTCGGGCAGCAGGGTGAACATTGAACAAAGCATCAGCTCAAACATGGCTGCCGACCTCCTTCGCGGGGGTGCTCATCTGCTTGGCGGGGACTGGCGCAGCTCGGCCGGATACCGGCGCCGCTTGAGCAGCTGTCGCGTCATCCGCATTCGCGCCAGCTGCAGCGCCTTCAGAATCCGCGATCTTCTCGACCGATCCGGCGATGCGGGTCAGCGGCGTGCTGAAGTCAGGCAGGTCGACCAGGGCAAGCAGCAGTGCCGCGATCCAGAAGATGTGGACGTGGGTGAAGAGCGCGATCAGACCGAGGACAGCGACGATCTCGAATTGCAGTTTTTGTCCTTTGTGGGCCATTTGCTCCGGAAGGGAATGCAGGCGCAGGTAGATGTTGCCGACGCCGAGGATCGCCAGGATCAGGAAGATTCCCGTCACGATCATCAGGACATCGGTCTCGCCGGGCTTGGCGACATAGAACGGCAGGTGGTGCGGCGTCATCGAATGAAGCTGGTCAGTCACTGCATATCTCCCGCCAACGGACTGCCCGTTGCACCGGACGGTGCGACCTTTCGGCAGACAAGGCTTGATCTGGATCAAAGGGAGGTGTCTTCGCCGTCATAGGCAGGAATGGTGAATGGCCCGAAGGCAAGGAGCTGCCATGTCCGACAAGATCGATGAACTGTTGCCGACCGCAAAGGAAATCCAGAAGCAGGCCGCCATCAAGGAGGCGGAAAAGGCCGACGAGCATGTCCGGCACATGGCGGCGGCCGAGGCGGAAAAGCGGGCACTGATCGAGAGGCTGAGCAAGCCCTCCGGCCTTTCGGAGGACGCGAAGATCGAGCTCGCCTCCACGGTCATCCAACGCGCGGTGCGAAATGGCCTCAGCGAGGTCCAGGTGTACCGCTTTCCCAACTCGTTGTGCACCGATCGCGGCCGCGCGATCAATCAGCAGGAGCCAGGCTGGGAGAAGACACTCACGGGGATTCCGCAGGAGATCTTTCAGCTCTGGTCCGACTACCTGAAGCCCCGCGGCTATCGCATCAAATACCAGATCGTCGATTTCCCCGGAGGCGTCACCGGAGACATCAGCATCGTCATCGCCTGGGGCGATTAATGTCCGGTGACGAAGAAGCCCCATCGCGGATGAAACGCAAGAATTATGAGAAGGAGCTCCGCAAGCTCCAGATCGAGCTTTGCCATCTGCAGGAATGGGTAAAGGAGAAGAAGCTCCGGGTCATCATCCTGTTCGAAGGCCGCGATGCCGCCGGCAAGGGAGGCACCATCAAGGCGATCACCGAAAAGGTCAGCCCGCGCATATTCCGGGTGGTCGCCTTGCCCACCCCGTCCGACCGCGAAAAGAGCCAGATGTTCGTCCAGCGCTACATGCAGCATTTTCCGTCCGGAGGCGAAATCGTCATCTTCGACCGCAGCTGGTACAACCGCGCTGGCGTCGAATACGTCATGGGCTTTGTTGATGCCAAGGAGCACAAGCGCTTCCTATTGCTCTGTCCTCAGATCGAAAAATACGTCGTCGACGCCGGTATCATCCTGATCAAGCTTTGGCTTGAGGTCGGGATGGAAGAACAGGAGCAACGATTCAAGGCGAGGATCGACGATCCCTTGAGGCAATGGAAGCTCAGTCCGATGGATACCGAGTCCTATCGGCGCTGGTATGACTATTCGCGTGCCCGCGACCTCATGCTCAAGGCCACGAATTCAAACCATGCGCCGTGGACCATCATCCGCTCCGATGACAAGCGGCGCGCGCGTCTCAACTGCATTGCCCACGTGTTGAAGACAATTCCTCACAAGAAGGTTGCCCGCGACAAGATTCGGTTGCCGAAGCGATCCAACAAGGGCCGCTATAACGACCAGGTAAGGTTTCACGGGATGAATTTCGTCGTAGAGCACTATTGAAGGCGATTCAAGGGAGAGGATCAAGTCGCGCTCACTGGAGCGCGATCGTGACACCGCCTACCGCCGCCGACAGCTCGACACCGACCTTGCCACCGGCCAGTTGCAGAATGACTCCCTTTTCGTTCTGGAGTTGCACCCCGCCGGCCCCGGCCGCCAGCGCTCCGCCGGCGCCGATCACGGCGTACGATCCCTGGATATCGCCGGGGCTGCGCAGGTTCAGCGCCTTCCCTGATAGCTGGGTAGTCGAGGCGCCGATCGTGAATCCGACACTCATGCCGGAGACCCGAAATGGATAGTGATGGCCACGGAAGTAAAGGACACCGTTGCCGCCGCCAACGCCGACGATGAATCCGCCCTTGGTGAAGACTACGCGGACGGTGCCGGTTTCGGCTTTCGAAGGCGAGGAAAGGATACCTGCGAGCAGCATGGCCAGGGCGGCGCCAAGCAATCGGATACGATAATTTCTCATGGGTGTTTTCTCCAATGCTGTCATATCAGTCCGGGGACGAACGAGATTGATCCAGGGTGATCACCACCTTGGTGATGTTGGCGGACACTTCGAGGCCGCCCTTGGGACCCTGCAATGTGATAGTGACGCCCTTGCCGTTCCTAAGCTGCACGCCGCCAACGCCGCCAACCAGGGCGACGCCCGCGCCGACCACGCTATAGGTGCCGGAAAAATCGCTGAGCTCGTTGATGTAATCGGCGCGGCCGACCAGCTTGTTGATCGAGGCGCCCGCCGTGAGGCCGAGGCTCAAACCCTGCACCGTGAAGGGATAGTTGCGGTGGCGAAAGGTCAGAACCCCCTTGCCGCCGCCCGCGCCGACGATGAAGCCCGCTTTGGCGACGGTGACACGAACGGCCCCTGTAATGGCATGCGATGGCGCCGCCATGCCGACCGCAACGGCGAGCGTCACCCAGGCGATCCAGCTTCTGTACCGCTTCCTCGTGCGTGCTGCCCCACTGTTATTTCCAGCCGTACCAGAAGGAAACGAACGAGATATGGATTCGCCTCGAAGGAGATGAATAGGCCCCGAACGGTTCATCGCTCACTCCGCGGCGGGCCGAAAACTGGACGCTGGCGGACGGCGATCGCCGAATTTGGCCAATGCCTCTGGACGCACGAGCTTCAGGCCCTGCACAGCGTTGTAGCCGTGGATCTCCTTCACATCGAGCTTGCGCATGAAGTCGATGGTCTCCTGGGTGATGACCTGACCGGGTACCATGATCGGAAAACCGGGCGGATAGGGAATGACGAAACTCGCGGAGACGAGATCGGGGCCGTTCTTCAGGCGGCGGTCGATCTCGGGATCGTTCAGGCGGATATGCTCGCATCCCGCAGCATCGTAAGCCGCAAAGAAGCCGCCGCGGATATCGCCCTCATTGGTCTTCTCTCCGGCGTCGCCGCGGAAGCCGTCATGAAAGTGCGAAAAGTTCGGCAGATCGGGCACGTCCGTCATGAGGCTCTTCACCCGAGCATCGAAGGCCTTGATGGCATTCGCGCCGCCCTGGGCGAGATCGCGATCGATCTCGCTGCAAATCTCGGCCAGCACCCGGATGAGGTGGGCTACGTCGCTCCGGGTGTTGTTGATGTTGGACTGGATCAGCACGGAATTGCGCGAGGTCTTGTTGACCTGGATTCCGTAGCGTGTGGCCAGAAGGCCCTTGAACTGGGTGCCGTCGAACGCGGCAGTGCCGCACACCAGTGTCAGGCGGGTCGGGTCCAGGCAGAATTCGTCTTCCTTCAGGCTATGCAGGACCTGGCCCCAGTTGGTGCCCTGTGCGAGGTAGTCGGTGAAGCCGCTGGAGCGAAACTCCGCCGGCACCATCTTGTCGGCGCCAAGCACGCTGAAATATTTGGAGATCAGCGGATTGGCGGCTACCGCCTTGCGGATCGCGAAGGCAATCTCAATGGCGTTGGCGACCAGGCCATAGCCCTCCAGCTCCATCTGCCGGCGCGCGACGTCGAGGCTCGCGATCAGCTGCTGGTTCGGGCTTGTCGAGGCATGGGTAAATACGGCCTCCTTGAATTGCGCCTCCACGGTGTGGAAGTCCACGTCCTTGACGAACAGCATCGAACCCTGACGGATCGCGGACATCGATTTATGCGTGGAGTTGGTCTGGTAGACGCGCAGCCGAATCCGACGCGGGTCTGGCAGTAGCCTTGTGTTCAGCAAGGTTTCATCGGATGGATTGTCGCCGAGCGAGGCACGATGCTTCTCGTAAGTCTCGATCGATTTGGGATCGTGCATCCACGCTTCGATGTCGTTTGCCGCGCCCATGGCGGTGCGCGGCCGCAGGAACGGCGAGAAGCGCGCGAAGCCGAACCAGGCTTCATCCCACAGGAAGATCAGGTCGGACTTGATCGCGAGGCACTCCTCCATCACCCGGCGCGTGTTGTAGATGTGGCCGTCGAAGGTGCAGTTGGTCAGGTCGACCATCTTGACCCGGTTCAATCGGTTTTCGGCCCTCAGGTTCAAGAGCGCCTGCTTGATGGTCTTGAGCGGGACTGCGCCGTACATCGAATATTCCGTCATCGGGAACGCTTCGACATAGAGCGGCTGTGCGCCGGACAGCACCATGCCGTAGTGGTGCGACTTGTGGCAGTTGCGATCGACGATCACGATATCACCGGGCGACAGCAGCGCCTGCACCGCCATCTTGTTGGATGTCGATGTGCCGTTGGTGACAAAGTAGACCTGGTCGGCGCCGAAGGCGCGCGCGGCCTTGTCCTGCGCCTTCTTGATGTTGCCCGTGGGCTCGAGAAGGCTGTCGAGGCCGCCTGTGGTGGCGCTGCTCTCGGCGAGGAACAGGTTCGGGCCGTAGAACTCGCCCATGTCGCGGATCCAGTCCGACCTGAACACGGACTTGCCGCGCGCAATGGGGAGCGCATGGAACGTTCCGATCGGACGCTGGGCATATTTCTTTAGGTTGTCAAAGAATGGCGTCTCGTAGCGGTCCTGCACGCCTTCGAGGATGGCGAGATGCAATTCGAGCAACTCCTCCACCGAATAGAAGATGCGGCGCGCGACATTGGCCTCGGGATTGCCTGCCAATTCCTCCACATTCCGGTTCGAAACCAGATAGATATCGAGCTCGGGGCGTATCCGCTTCAATGTCTTGGCCATCGCCAGCGCAGAGTCGGACGTCTCCTTTTGATCCATCGAAGCCATCAGCGAGCGGAGCACCGGCGCATCGTGCCGTGAGCGCAGCGCAAAGCCCTCGTTGACGATAACGGCCCCGAGGTCCAGATTGAGCATTGCGGCGCAGAACGCGTCTTCGAAACTGCTCACGAAGACCGGCTCATGGATGAAAGCATCAACCGGACGGCGCAGCTTGCGCCACTCGGCAGCCAAATGCGACCAAACGGTCGTGGGCACACCGGTGACGATCAGTGTCTCAAAATACGGCCGGCGCGTCCTGGTTTCACCGAATCCGGGCGGCAGCAGTTCCGGCATGTCGGTATCGACATCGGTATGCACGTCCCAATCGCCGGCATGCTGGCGGAACGACCGCGTGTTCAGCGCTTGCGAGATCCGCATCACCAGCGCCAACACACCGGCCGCATCGCTCGAAGTCGTACGCTCCCTTAGCTCCGTCATCAGGCGCGAACCGGGATAGGCGTGAAACTCCTCCATGATTGCGACCTGGGAGAGCAACTTTTCGAACCTTGCGCGATCTCCCGAGTCCGCCGACCATGATCTGGCCGCCTCCACCAGAGAGCGCCAATCGTCGGCCCTCGCACCGGGGCCGGAAAAGAACTGGTCGATCCGACGTTCCTGAGAATCTTGCGCCATTGCCGTCTCCCAATCCGCGATTTGGGAGCGACCGTAGTCGGCGCCACGCGATCCGAGTCTTGATTTAGATCAAGCCAGGCAAACCGGGAGTCTATTGCTCCCTCGGGTCATCAGCTCGACGCGCTCGGCCGCTCGTGACCAGCGAAGAGTCGCGCATTGACGCAAATTGGGAGAAAGCCGATGCCTTAACTGCCGACCGGCAAGGCGATTTCAAATATCGAGCCGCGAGAATCCGATTTTGCGAGCCTTAGTTTGCCTCCATGATCCTCGACGATGGTACGGCAAATGGCGAGTCCGAGCCCCATGCCTGCCGCCTTGGTCGTGAAGAAGGGTTCGAAGATGCGATCTTGATCTTCGGAGGGTATGCCACCCCCTGAATCCTTGACGGACAAGAGGACGATTGAATTCCCTTCAAGTCCTGTTGCAAGGTGCAGCGATCTTCCATCAGGCGCAACGGAGCTCATGGCATCGATCGCATTCTTGACCAGATTCAAAATGACCTCTTGAAGCTGCGTAGGATCCGCATGCAGCGGCGGGAGATCATCCTGGAATTTGGTGACGACCGAGACTTCGTTGACCTGCAGATCGTGCCGGACCAGTCTCAGTACTTGCCGCGCAACATCCTCCATGCTGGCCGTCGTTTTCCGATCGATCGGCGTTTTCGACGACAAGGCGCGGATGCTGGAGATGACCGTACCGGCACGATGACTGCTGGCCTCGATATCTTCGAGGATGGCATCCAGTTCCTCCAGACGGAGTGGCTTCGCTCGAAGTTGGCTCAGGGCAGCGCTGGCGTTCAGCGCAATGGCTCCCAGCGGAGTCCTGAGCTCGTGCGCCATGGCAGCGGTGGCTACCTCGACGCTCATAAGGCGGTTGCTCCGCTCGCGCCGTTGCAGGGTCAGCGCGCTGGCAAGGCGCGAATAGAGAAACGTCATTTCGGTCAGCAATACGCTCAGCAACAAGCAACTCGCGGCCAGCGCAAAGCCGCGCGCTGCGTACCAGCCCAGCGAGAAGCGCACCGAACTCGCGACTGCGGCTACCAGGAAGTTCGGTATCCAGGCCAGCAAGACCACCATGAGCCACAAATCGAGGACGGTGCGACTTCGCGCGAACAAGATCAGCAAAGCCAGGGTCGCCAAGGAGCACAAGGCCAGGTTGACTTGGTTGCCCAGCCGGGTCTGGAGGGTCATGTTGTCCGAATAGAATTGCGGCAAATATCGGACGCCGCCCGTCACGACCCAACTCAGGGCGGCGACCGCCACAAGTGCAAGGGCTATGGTCACTCCTACCCTGATCCTAGCCGACTCGCGAAACAGCGTGCTTCGATTCCTGTCCTTCAACAGTGCATAGAAGAGAACCGCCCCCAGAAACGCCGTATGCCAAAGCACGAAGAACCAGGCTGCAGTGTTGGTCCCGTCCCCGATCAAGCCGGCCGGAGCGTAGGCACCCGGGAAAGCCAATGTTTGCAGAAACGCGAACGACCCGCTGAATATGTAGCCGCTCGCGAGGACGAGAAGAGCAGGTTGCGGCTGGATTGAGTATTGGGCGAGCAGAAGGGTCGCGGTGACAATATCTGCAACGCTCAGAACGGTCTGGAGAACCGGGATGAAATTATCTATTCGGCTCACTTGGATATGCGCAAGTGGCGCAATGGCCAGTGCGACGGCGAACAGGAAAATCACAACGCCTAGCGCCGTTCTCCGCTGTGGCGTGGTCGCGGGCATCGTCGCAATCACGATCGGGAAATCGTAATCGGAGTCTTCCACGATCGCCCTTGCTCCGTTCTTCGACATCAGGCCCCTCCTCGAGATTCCCCGTGTCCCGGCGGACCGTTCGAGAAGGGATTCTACCGCTTCAAATCAGCCGAACGGAAGGGCCTCGTAGAACGCTTTCGTCGGGGACATCGGGCGGCACCTACCCCAAGAGCTAAACTTCTCGGGGGGACGCGCCGTTCGCAATGCAGCAAACGATCGCGATATCATCTTGACGCATGGCATCAGCCGGCTCTCGGCGATTGGCTTCTCTCCACCTTGTTCTGCTCGCAAAGCCACGCCACGACCACCAGCAGCGTCACGGGGATGGCGAGGCTGTAAGCGCGCGAGACTTCCGTGCCGAGTGCGCCGATGGCTGCGCCTGCGCCAAACGCGATACATATCGCCCCGAACACGTAAGGGCGGCGAAACGGCTTTGCGTCGGCATTTCCAGCGAAGGCGGCGAACAGGCCTTCGATGGTCTGACGAAAATTGCTGGTCACCATCACCGAGTTATAGGTCCATCCCTCGACCCGCGGAAAACTCACCGCCTGGAACGCTGCGACCAGCGAAATGCCGAGCGTGCCTGCGAGATCAGGAAGCCGGTTGTGCAGGATTGCGACAATGAACAGAAATACGATCTCGGTCAGAAGGCTGATCCGCGCTGCGCGCAACGGCGCGGCCCATCGCAGCCAGCAGGCCATGATCACCCCGACGGCGAAGGCCAGAAGCGGCGGAACGTAGTGAACGGCCTTCCCCCATTCGCCGCTTGTCACATAGACCCAGAGGAACACCAGGTTGGCGCTCTGCGCGTTGGCGAAGACGCGGTGAACAATCCAGGCATAGGCTTCGAGATATCCACCGGCGAACGCCAGCATGGCCGCGATACACAGGGCCTCGTCACGGGGAAATGATGCCTTGGCGACCTGCTGCAACGACACGCGTGGATTTTCCGTTCGGTGCGAAAGTGGACCGGCGAGAAATGATCGGGGTGCGGCACATCGTCTTGATCTGAATCAAGACATCGGATTCGGCGAGCCCGACGCTCAAGGCGTGTTGGGCCAGGCTGGGAGTCTGCCGCAATGAGCACGGTCAAGTGGACCATTGCTTCGGCACCGGAAATCTTCCTTCTCCTGTCGGTGGCGATCGGAACGATCCTCGGCCGGGTCAAGTTCAAGGGATTTGCGCCGGGAACGACGGCCTGCATCCTCATCGTCGCTGTCATCCTTGGGCAGTTCGGCACTTTCGTCATTCCGCCGCTGTTCAAGTCTATTTTCTTCAGCTTGTTCGTCTTCACCATCGGCTACCGCTCCGGTCCGGAGTTTTTTGCCTCGCTCAGCCTGCGGACCCTCTCGCAGGCGGGCGTCGCTCTTTGCGTAAGTGCGACGGGCCTCCTGGTTGTCCTCGGCTTCACCTTCCTGTTTCACCTGGAGGCCGGCACTGCCGCAGGACTCGCTGCCGGCGGCCTGACGCAATCCTCCCTGATCGGAACGGCGTCCGGCGCCCTTGCCCAACTGGGCCTGCCGGAAGATGAAGTGCTCCAGCAGCAGGCCAATGTCGCTGCCGGTTATGCGGTGACCTACATTCTCGGCTACATCCTGACCCTTCTCTTTGTTCCGTTGGTGGCGCCAAAGCTGATGGGGGTCGATCTGAAAACGGAGGCCAAGAAGCTGGAGGCTTCCCTGTCCGGCACCACTGGTTTGAAGACCGGAAACCTCAGCTACCGAAAATTCAACGCGCGGGCCTACCGCGTCGAAAAAGCCGGCGGCGAAACCGTGGGCGCGCTCGAGGATCGTATCGGCAGCCGCGTGGCAATCGAGCGTATTATGCGCAAAGGCAGCCCGCTCGAGCCGGAGCGGTCTGTCATGCTCGAACGGCGCGATGAGGTCGTCGTAGCTGGACCAAGCGCGGCGATCATTACCGCCGGGACGTACATCGGACCTGAGATCGACGGCAGCGAGATGCTGCATGATGTCACCGGCGAGGTCCTGGACGTGATGGTCGATGCAAAGGGCCTGCACGGCCGCACCATCCGGGAAGTCGCAGAGCGTGTGGGCGACGACGCCCGCGGTGTCTTCCTGCGCGACCTGAAGCGGCGGGGCCAGGAAGTACCCCTGACGCCGGAAACCAGGATCTATCTCGGCGATATCATGACGCTGGTGGGCTCGGTGGGTGACGTCGAGCGGGCCGCAAAAACGGTCGGACAGGTGCTGCGCTACAGCGAGCGCAGCGACATCGCGTTCCTGGCGGCCGGCATCGCCGTCGGCCTGCTGGCGGGCCTGATCGGCTTCAAAGCGGGCTCCTTTTCGATCACGCTTGGCGGCGCCGGCGGCGCGCTGATCGCGGGACTGGTGTGCGGATGGCTGCGCACCCGCCGGCCGACAATCGGATCATTTCCGCCAGCCGCGCAGCAGACGCTGAGCGATCTCGGCTTGGGCGGCTTCATCGCCTCGATCGGTCTTGCCAACGGACCGGCGGCGCTTGCGGCCATCCAGGCCCATGGACTGCTACTGCTTGGCATGGGCGTGGTGGTGACGCTGGCGCCGCTGATCGTCGCCACCATCTTCGCCTACCGTATCCTGCACATGAATCCCGTGATCGTCTGCGGCGCGCTGGCCGGCGCAATGACGGTCGACGCGGCGGTTACCGGTTGTTGCGAAGTTGCCGAGAGCCAGACCCCTGTGCTTGGCGTCGCCGTCCCCTATGCCGTCGGCAATGTGCTGCTGACGATGCTGGGCCCTCTGATCGTGACACTGACGGTGGTGAGTTGAGGGGCGCATAGCGGGCTTGATCTGGATCAAGGGAGTTGCCTCCGACCCGCTGAAGCCTTTCGCGATCGATTGCCTTTGTTCGACGTCAAAGTCTGGGTGGCAAGATGTTTCGATCCTTCTGCATGTCCGCCGCCATCGGGGTGACCGTGGCGCTCGCCGCACCCGGCATCGGTCGGAGCGCGGACAATCGAACGCTGCGACCGATTCAGGAGGAAGTCTGGGCGCTGCCCTTGGTAATTCCAACAATCGCCTATGTGGTTCGTCCGGTCGGGCCGGGACCGTTTCCGCTGGCGGTG
>Ga0105240_10004147_pt1 | contig 22200 bp, 22 predicted proteins | sample KBSC54metaG_FD_80426 | JGI IMG/M metagenome (GOLD analysis project Ga0105240, IMG submission 80426) | Corn rhizosphere microbial communities from Kellogg Biological Station, Michigan, USA - KBS C5-4 metaG | ecosystem: Host-associated > Plants > Roots > Rhizosphere > Soil | place: Michigan, USA... | reverse complement strand
GGCATCGTGCTCGACGGCGCGATCTATCATGGGAATACAGGCTCGGCTGGAGAGGGCGGGCACCTCAGCATCGATTACCGCGGCCCGCTTTGTAACTGCGGGAAGCGCGGGTGCATTGAGGTATTGGCATCGGGTCCCGCGATCGGAGGGCGTGCCCGGGCGAAGGCCGAGGCGGAACCTTCGCGGGCATCGGCGCTGCGCGATTTAGCGCAAGGAAAGACTGAATCGATCACTAGCGAAACTGTCGCGCGTGCATTCGCCGCTGGCGATCCGATGGCTCGGGAAATTCTGACGGAAACCACAGAACTGCTCACCTGCTGGCTGGGGAACATTGTCGACCTGCTGGACCCAGACGTGATCGTGATTGGCGGCGGAGTGGCGGCGATTCTGAAACCGTTTTTCCCGGTCATCAGCAAGACGCTCCCTAACTGGTGCGTGAATCCTCACGCTGGGCAAATTCCTTTGCGGATGGCCCACTATGGAGCAGACGCTGGAATTGCGGGCGGGGCCGCACTCTGCGCTTAGTCGATTCATCCTGAAATCAATTTCAAGGACTACGAATGTACGCATCACGAATATTTCGCTCTGCCTCTGGCGTCCTGGCTGCAATTCTATGTCTCAGCGTAATGGCCGGCGCGGAGACCGATGATCTGCCGAAAGCTCCGGAGGCGCACGTCTTTTCGCTCACACCTGAGCCCGGATATTTCACTGAGCCGGGAATCGCGGTGAATCCCATGAACCCGCAGCAAAGCGTTGCGGTATTTCAGGACAACGCACATGCTGCCTATTCTCAGGATCGAGGCAATTCGTGGAGTGTAGCGGAGAGCGTCGCCCCTGAGAACTACAGAGTTTCAGGAGACGTTTCTACTGCGTTCGACAATCAGGGGCACGCGTTCGTCTGTTACATTGCGTTCGATAAGCTGGGAACATTTAATTACTGGGCGCATGGAGCGACGCGCAACGGGATCTTCGTCCGGCGCTCGCTCGATGGCGGGAAGACGTGGGAAGCGAATCACGTTGCGGTGGCGGAGCAGCCCAGCCAGCCCGGGATCCCGTTTGAAGACAAGCCCTATCTGGTCGCCGACAACACCCGCAGCAAGTATGCGGGCAATCTCTACATCGGATGGACGCGCTGGCGGCTGACGGATTCGCAGATGGTCTTATCGCGGTCGACGGACGACGGCAAGACCTGGTCGGCGCCGGTAGAAATCGATGCGCATCCCGGACTGCCGCGCGATGACAACGGGGCGGCGGAAGGATTCGATGGCGCGGTCGCTCCGGATGGGACGCTGTATGCGGTCTGGAGTCAGGATAACGAGATCATGTTCACGGTATCGAAAGACGGGGGCAAGAAGTTTTCGCATGCGCGAGCGGTGATTCACACCGCGCCGATTATGTTCGCGATTGAGACGCTCGATCGAGCCAATGGCTTCCCGCAAATTGCGGTCGATCCCAAGAGCGGGCGCATTTACGTGACCTGGAGCGACTACCGGAACGGAGATCTGGATGTTTTTGTTTCCAGTTCGTCGGATCGCGGCAAGCATTGGAGTTCGGCCACGCGGGTGAATAATGATGCCGTGCATGATGGCGCGGAACAATTCTTTCAATGGCTGGCGGTGGATCCGGTGGACGGCTCGGTGAATGTGATGTTCTACGATCGCCGGCGCGATCCCACCAACCGCAAGCAGATTGTGGTGCTGGCGCGCTCCACCGATATGGGACGCACGTTCGGCAATTTTGCGTGGACCGAGGAGCCATTCGAGGCGGGTGGCGTCTTCTTTGGCGACTACAGCGGGCTGGCGGCGTATGGCGGGCGCGTGTACGGAGTGTGGACCGAAAAGCCAACGCCCCCGACCAATGCTGACGATAAGAAACCGCAGGAGAGTAAAGCCAAGAAGCGGGAAGGTACGGTCGTGAAGGTGGGGACTGCGGACTTCTCGGCAAAATAGAACTCGATGTAAGCGCTCAGCCGTTCATTCGCTCGGCTTGGCGGCGTCGATTCCCAGTAATGGCACTTTCCGGCGAGTTGCCATCTCTTGCGCGATCGCTGATTTGTCGCTGTCACTGAGCAGATGCGCGGCCAGTGGAAAGACGGTGAAATCTTCTACGCGGATGTGCTCGCGATAGGTCTCCTGCAATCTGGCCACTGCGGTTTGAAACGCCTGTACATCGGAGGCGGAAAGGCTGCCGGTTTCGAGATACGTTTCGGCCAGACGCTCGACTTCGGCATGCAAGGGCGAGACGGCCTCGTGATCTTTCTCCAGACGGTCGAGCGTGGAAAGGGCAGATTTCAGTTCCGGCTCTTCCCTGCCGCGCAACCTTGGGAACAGCGATTGTTCCTCGTCTGCCGTATGTTTCGGCGCGGCCTGGCGGAAGTAAACCAGGGCCGACTGCAGGGCGCGTGCGGTGTCAACGGAAGGAGGCGCACCCATCACCTTACCCGCCGCGGCAAGCGTTTCCAGAAACATCTCGATGCGGCGATGGCAGTCGGAAAGCAGACCCGTCGGGTCGGTGAAATTGTGCGTCTTGGCTCCGATTTGAACCGGCATGTGAATCTGCCCCCTTCTTTAAGAGTAGCGCATAAAAAGGAGGCTTTGCAGGCCACCGTTCATCAGCGCGCAGATCCAAAAGAAAGCCCCGCTCCAGTTGTCGAGAGCGGGGCTTTCTGTGTTCTGGTTGCGTGTTACGCGACTCGATTCTTGCGATTTCCGGGAGCGTTCGTCTCAGGGGCGTCCACATCACCCTTCTTCTCTACGCGAAGCTCTTCATGCCTTACCTGGTCAGAAACTTCTTTATTGCTCTGGACCTGGCGTTTTCCGACCCGCACTTCTTCGTTGACCACGGGTTGTTTTTCGACGCGAACGCGTTCTTCCGAGAGCGGCACACGAATTTCTTCGTCGCGGCCAATTTCGCCCGTAGCCTGCCCGGACCCTGGAGTGCGCTCAATGACGAGTTCTTCCCTCGTGACCGGCACCTGCACGCTCCGATTTTCCGTAACCACATCCTTGCGCAGCCGCACTTCACCGCGCTCAACGCGTTCCTTGTAGGTTCGCAGCATTTCTCCGCGAAGCTGAATCCGGCGCTCGCCTTGAGTTCCGGACACGCCGGAGGCTCGCATGCTCCGGGCCGAGCTGTCACTTTCAAAACCGGACTCGCGCAGATCTGCTCCGTCGCGCTGCAGAATGGTGCGTGCTTCCAAAATTGGATCGCCAGTGACGGTCACGACAGCGCCTCCGGAAGAGATGCCGCGCTGGTAGTACTCATAGCGGTCATCTGTCCAACCCATCGGACTGGCCACGTCGCCGAAGTCAGTGTGCTCGTGGTGATCCTCGCCGGAGAAGAAATCCTTCACCTTTTGCCAGAAGGACGAATCGTACTCTCGCGTTGAAGTTGTGTTGCCGGAAGTTTCCCCTTCATGGCCGACTGCCAAACCGATCTGATCTGAGTTGAATCCAGCCTCCTTCAGATCGGAGAGCGCGCGGTAAGCGTCTTCTCGCCTGGAAAAGAATGCGACCACCCGGTTAGGCGTATTGTCGAGGTTGCTAGCTAAATTGCGTGTTGCCATATCTGTTACTCCTGAAGTTTTATGATGTACGTTCCCATTCGTTCTAGTGATCCTATCCATCTGGGCCAACGATGAAATACACCGGAAGCTGTACAAGCTGGGGCTCTGCTGATCTCTGCTTCGCTGCCGTCGAAGTGGGGTGCAATACCAATCTCTCGTTTCTGTTGTGAACATGTGGGAAGAGCCGACTGCTTTCTGTGGCGGAACGAACTTGTACATAAGAGCGCCGGCGGTACTTAAACCCAACAAACCTGAATGCATCGTGCGTCGAGAGCATGAGGTCATTCCGTTGCGAACCTTAGGCGCACTCAGGGGATCTCCCGATGCGATCTACTTTCCCCGCCGCGCATGCCATGAAAGTTCCCCATTCACCTGCGCTGCACTCCCGATGGTGTTCCCTATACCACGGGGCTACTGTGTCTAGAGCCAGGGAGGTGCCCGATGGTATGCCCCAGATGCGACAGAGCACGTATTGAGCGCGACGGCGCGGTGATCCGGTGCGCGGTCTGCGGAATGTCCTACGATCCTAGCCCGGACCTAAAAACTCAATCTGCAGAAAACGGCGCTGCACTTCCGCATTGGCTCGCAGCTGCGGCGTTCGTTCCTGACCCCTCGGCTGCATTACACGTGCAGGCGGGCTACTTAGGTTCGTAATTCACCTGGATGTCAGTCGTGACCTCGACCGGCTTCCCATTTACAACGTAGGGACGATAGCGCCATTGCTGGACCGCGCCGATCGAGGGCTCGATCAGCTCGCGCGGACCGGAGACAGGAATCAGATTCTTGATCCGTCCAGCCATGGAGATCCAGGCCCGGAGCACCACCGTTCCAGCGATGTGATTGGCTCGCGCCCAAGCCGGGTAAATAGGCGCAACTTTGTGCACCAGCCGTCCGGTCATGACTCCTGCGGGCAGGGGGATCAGGGTAGAAGCCAGCGGGACGCTCGCGGAAGAAGCAGTGTTGCGGTCGAGCATTATCTCCTGCACGTTGCGGGCGAACGCAAAATCAAGCGGCACCCGGGTCGAGACTTTGATCGGTTTGCCGCCGCGCAGGAAGGGTTTGTACTTCCACCTTTTCACGGACTCCACAGTTGAGGGAACCAGCAGCGGATTTCCGCTGAGCACATCGATGTGTTCGACATCGCCGGCTTCCGAGATCTCAACGTGTAGCACTACCTGGCCCTGAATTCCATTGCGCCTGGCCTGCTCGGGATAGCGAAGCTTTTCCATTCGAAGCAATTCGAGGCGGGTGGAGTCTCCGGGTTCGAGAAGTGCTGCAGGTGGGACTTCGACGGACAACTCGGCGGGTGCTGTGGACTGCGGTGGCTGTGCCAGCACTGGTGCAGCGAGCCAGAACAGACCGAAGCAGGACGCGACGAAGAGGCGCATGCAGAGTCGGGGGTCTTGCGCCCGAAAGGGACGACGGATTTTACCTCAGTCCTGCGACAGGAAGGAATAAATTTCAAGGTGGTGCGTAGGGGTGAAAGGAGCGAAGATTTCAGACTCTGTGCCCTCTGTATCTCGGTGTGCTTTGGTGAGTAGCTTCTAGCACCGGGGACACACACAGGGGGATCACAGAGGAATGCGAATGGCGCATCTTGGCGCTTGCAAAGCCCAACCCCGTAGCTGATCCTTCGCGATACTGGGGAGGCGTTCTCCTGTTCCCCGGATGGAGACGAAGCTCGATGGCCACCAGCAACAGCGATCCGTGCGTTCCAGACTGGTGCGAGATCGCGGAACGGGCTTCGCGGGAATCCGATCCCAAGAAGCTGATTCAGCTGGTGCGAGCGCTCTGCGATCGCCTGCAGGAAGCAGAATTGAAAAGGAGAAGGCGGCCAGACCCGGAAAGTCTGCCAAAGTCCAATGGCGGTTTGGCCAAACCCCCGGCCGCAGGAAAATCGTCACAGACTTTTAACGATTAATCCACTTCATCCGATAATATAAGCAGACAAAGCCAGGGAAAGGAGTCCTTTCGTGCGGGAAGAGACTCGCCCCATTGTTATCTGCGTTCATTGCAAGCTCCCCATTACGCCGGAGCAGCGTCCGTCTGTTCAACTCAAAAATGGTGGCGAACTCCACGTGGAGTGCTACGACGAGTACCACGCTGCGGAGCGGCGGAACATGGACTAGACGCTAAACCCCTCGATCGAGGTTAGCTGGTACGCCCCCCGAGAACGGCTCTGAAGTTGCTGATTGTTGGGAGCTTGCAGGCGGTTGCGAGCGATCCCGCCAGGACCGGCGAACCGTGGAGCGTTCGACCGCCCTCTGTGGAACCTTTCTGAGTGCGGTTCCGTACTCTGTGTCAGAGGACGTCATGAAGGCCTATCTCGCAAACCTGCCGACGAGGACATGGCTGCTGCTGGTGCTGCCGGCAGTGGCGCTTGCCTACCCCATTGCCACGATGGTGCTGCCAGCAGTGCTTCGTGCCGTGGTGCCGGAGGTGGTGCGCTCAGTGTTCAGCGTCATCTAGCTGATCGGGAACACCCTCGGCCGGGATTGGAATGCTTCGGCGTGTGCCGAAGCCGCTAGAATGATCGGGGAGTTCTGCCCCCCGCACTCATGAAGATAGTCCCTCAGGCGCAAACCGGCTCGGAATCGAACAGCGACGAGTTGTGGATGGAAGAAGCGCTGCGCTGCGCGCAGAGAGCGCTGGAGAACGGCGAGGTGCCCGTGGGCGCCGTGGTCGTGCATGCGGGACAGATCATCGCGCGCGGGTGGAACCGGAACATTTCGGGATTCGATCCCACTGCGCATGCGGAGATGATGGCGCTGCGCGAAGCCGGTGCGGCTCTACGCAACCATCGTCTGGAGGACTGCGAGCTGTTTGTTACAATTGAGCCGTGCGCCATGTGTGCCGGTGCCATGGTGCATGCCCGCATTCGACGTCTGGTGTATGGCGCGGACGATTCCAAGGCAGGCGCAGTGAAATCAGTGATGCAGGTGCTGAATCACCCGCAACTGAATCACAAGGTTGAGATTCGGAGCGGCGTACTGGCAGGACGCAGCGCGGAAGTGCTGCAAACGTTCTTTCGAAATCGCCGGTAGCGAGAGGTTGTTCCCCATAACCGAGAGCTCGCTTGCGGCGTTGTCCGACGCGGAGAGGTGCGTGAGTGGTTGAAACGATCCGCCTCGAAAGCGGACATACCTTAACGGGTATCGGGGGTTCAAATCCCTCCCTCTCCGCCATTTCCTCCCAGTCTTGACCCGTTGGTCTCGCAAAATCCTTGTCTGTAAATCGTCGCACCAGCTTCCACCAACGAGAAAGGCCCGCAGCGTAAGCCGCGGGCCGAGGGGAGCGCGTGAGACTAGAAGTAAACCTTGGCCCCGAGTTGAATGACGCGGAAGCCGCCGGGCGCAGTACCGGGGGTATCGGCGTTCGTGCCAAAGTTGCTGTTCTTTTGAATGCTGAAAGGCGTGCCGGGCTGCCATTGCCAGGGGCCATCTTCGGCAAAGCCGACGTTCTTGTCGATGAAGTTGGGGTGATTAAAGATATTAAACGCCTCCAATCGCAGTTGGATAGAACAGCGTTCAGTTACTGGCAGATTCTTGAACAATGACATGTCCCAGGTCTGCAATCCGCCTGTACGGAGCACGTCGCGCGACCCGCGCAGTGGAGCGCCAAAATGCGGGTAGATGGGGTTTAAATTGTTGTCGAGCACGTAGTACAGCGGCAGCGCACCCCACATGTTGCCGCCAGTTTGCGCGCCCGGTTCGCCTTGCCAATTGTTTGAGGTGTCGATCGGCGTGCCTGTCATGAAGTTGGTTACGCCACTCAACTGAAAGTTATCGGTCACGTACGACAGCCACTTCGGTCCCCCAAAGTGCCGGGTGACGTTGGGCAGATCGTAAACGTAGTTGGCCGCGAAGACATGCCTACGGTCAAAGCTGGCAGACCGGTAATCCAGTGCGCGCGGGAAAAACGGATCCACGGTGTCCTGATCGCTATTGGCCGTGGTCTGCGCGTGCGACCAGGTGTAGACCGCTCCTGCGGTCAACCCTTTACTGAACCGGCGCTGGAACGACGCTTGCAGGGAGTTGTAATTGGCGGTGCCGTCGAACTTCATGTAGCTCATTTGGCCGTAGCCCTTGTAGGGAAGCAGCGGAGCGTCGGTGTAGGCATTTCTGCCCAAGGCACAAATGCCGGTGTAGCTAAGGCCCGCATTCGTGTAATCCGGTGTGAGATTTGGATCTGTGCCGACCGTGCCGTTCCATCCGCAGGCATTGGGATCCTGCGCAGCCGCCGTGAAAGCAAACCCGTAGGGCACAGCGTTGACATCCCGCGATGTAACGAGGTGGCGCGACTGGGTGCCCACGTACGACAAGTCCAGTGTCATGCCGCCTCCGAATTCGTGCTGGAGGCCAAGGCTATAGCTGTACACGGTGGGGACTTGGCCATTGCGGTCAGCGCCCACGATCCCGCCCAAGACTCCGGTGCCGAAGTTAGCACCCATAGTAGGAAGGTTAGCGATGTTTCCTTCCCCGACCTGGGCAGTCTGCACGATCGCCGGATTGTTGAACACCGGGTTGAAGATCAGGTTGCCCTGCACGCGATCGTGCATCATGCCCGCGCCGCCGCGCAAGATGGTTCGGTGCGTCCCCAGCAGGTCGTAGGCGAAACCAAAGCGCGGTTCGGGCATGATTCCGCGGTCCTTCCACCCGCCCTTGGGCAGCGTGCGATTACTCACAAAGCGCATACCTTCAAGCGGATCTCCGCTGCCCGGAACGATGTTTCCATTCGTGTCCACAGTCACTGCCTGGGCGGGGTTGTACGCCGAGGGATCGAACAGTGCGATCTGGTTGTTGGCATCGTATTGCGGCGGGATCCAGGCGAAACGCATGCCGTAGTCCAGCGTCAGACGGTCTGTCACCTTCCACGTATCCTGAACATAGAATTCGAGTTGGTTATAGCGGAATTTGCCCAAGGGGCGGGCGGTGGACTGGCTGAAACTGTTGAAGTCTCCCAGCAATGCACTGGCGTAAGGATCGCCACATTGGGTGTTGGCCGGGCATGTGCTGTTTCCGCTGCTCGTCGGTCCTGCTCCGAAGCTGAACTGCCCATTGATATTGCCCCACGCGATCTGGTCCTTGCGATTGCGTTGATAGAACGCGCCAAATTTCAACGTATGCCTGCCGTGAACCCAGGTGAGATTGTCGTTCAGATTGATGGTCGTATTCGCCTGACGCCAGGGCATGGACCCAGGTAGCTCCAACCGAAGTTGGTATTATCCAGGCCTTCGAAACCCAGGTCCGGCAGGGTGTCCGAGGGATAAAGCAAAGGCAGCGTGACCCCGTTCTTAGCCAGCGAGATGTTTCCCTTTGCGCCGGTTACCAGTGACTTGGTAACACTTGGGCCCACAGACAACTCGTTCAACAGATTGGGACGAATCGTGGTCAACAGGTTGACTGACAAATTCCATCCGGGATGGCTTTGGATGCAGCCGCCGGGAAAGTTGATGGCGGCCAGGCAATCTACCGCGCCCAGACCACCCGTCGAAAACGGCGCCTGCAGGTTATCGCTGTTATGAATCCAGCGCGCAAATAGGCGGTTGTTGGCATTCACCTGCCAATCGCCGCGCAGAATATCTTCACGGCGGGGATTCGAATAGGACAGAGAGGTCGAGTAGTTGTAATCGAATCCGTTGGAACCGAAACCGGGTACGTTGGGCGCAGGATAGAGACTCAGCATTTTTGAAACATTCGTGAAGACCGCTTGCTGAGCTGCCGTCAGCTGCGTGGGATCAATTTTGTTACCCGCAAACGGAAGACCGGTATTCGGGTTATAGATCACAATGGGCTTACCATTGCCGTCCACCGACTGCGAAAAATCACCTTGCCGCTCCAGCGCCGTGGGCGTGTAGAACTGAGTGGTCCCGCCGATGGGAATCAGCTGCCGGTAGAACTCCTGGCTCCAGAACACAAACAGCTTGTCTTTCTTGATCGGGCCGCCAATCTGATAACCGACGTAGTTGTAGCGGTAAATATATGGATTATTTTTGTCGCCGTTCAGCACCTGATTCTGCTTGTTAAACCACTCGTTGGCATTCAGGCCTTCATTACGATGGAAGAACCGCCCGTTACCATGCCACCGATTGGTTCCACTTTTGGTGGTGATCGCAACCTGGCCTCCGGCTGCCTTGCCGAATTCGGCCTGATAGTTCGAGGTGAGAATCTTCACTTCTTCGATCGCGTCAGGATTGATGGTGACGTGGGTTCCACCATTATTGCCGGTATCGACGTTAGAGGCTCCATCAATGGTGAATTCATGCTGATTGGAGCGTGTCCCGTTCACATTGAACGAATCGATGCCGCCCGTGCCAGAAGCATGGCCGTCGACCATCCCCGAGACTCCGGGGATCAACTTCATGTAATCAAGAACGTTCCGCCCGTTCAGAGCCACATCATTCAACTGTTTGCTGGTGATCAGATCGGAGCGCTCCCCGGAGTTCGACTGCAACTGCAGTTGCCCGGCATCGGCGGACACCGTGACAGTTTCGGCCGTGCCTCCGATTTCCAGCGTGTACTCGCCCGCGTTCAATTTGTCGGCGGCGCTCAGGACGATGCCCTTCGCCGTAAGCTTTTTGAATCCCTGGGCGTCGATGGTGAGCGTGTAGGTCGAGGGAGGCATATTGGGAACGACGAAGTCTCCGTGATCGTTGGTGGTTACGGTGCGCTCCGCTCCCACAGTGTCACTGTGCGCGATGACCTTGGCATTGCTGACATAAGCACCGCTGGGATCTTTCACCGTGCCATAGAGGGTGCCGGAGGTGACCTGGGCCGTTGCCGTCGAGGCAAGCAGCGCAAGCAGCGACAGAATTGCGAGTTGGCAGAGGCCGGAAAGTACAGAGTGGCGCTTCATAATCGGGGTCTCCTTAGACGGGTGCGGAAACAAGGCGCAGACTTCGCGTCCTACCAGGGTACGGGCTACGTTCACTTCCATCTGTGATTGAAATCACAATTGGATCGGCCGGCACAACACGGACACACGAATCAAACTCCTGCAGCTTCGCTGGCCTAGCTTTTTGCGAACGGCAAATTCTATGGAGGGGTGATGGCGTTTGTCATGATATCCGGATGGTGATGAAGGAAATACTACTTTCGTATAGGTGTCAATCCATTCGGATAATGCCGCGCTGGAGCGCGATGGTCGTGGCTTCGGTGCGATCTTTGGCCTCAAGTTTTTCCATGAGGTGGCTTACGTGGAGCTTAACCGTGACTTCGGCGATGTCGAGCGCGGCTGCGATCTCTTTGTTGCCCATCCCTTTGGCAACCATGCGCAGCACTTCCAGTTCGCGGCTGGTAAGGGAACGATGCGAGACGCGCGCCGCCAGCAAGGGAGCCACCGCGGGATCGATGTAGCGGCGTCCAGCGTGCACCTCGCGCAAAGCGCGCAAAAGTTCCTCGCGCAAGGCGCTTTTCAGGATATAACCGCGCGCCCCCGCTTGCAGCGAACGGAAAACTTCCTCCTCGCCAGAATGGGTCGAGAGCATCAGGATGTTTGCCTCGGGAAATTCCTTCAGGATGGCCGCGGTGGTCTCGGCCCCACTCTTCTCGGGAAGACGCACATCCATAATTATCAGGCTGGGATGATGCCGGCGGCAGGCGGCCAACGCAGCTTCGCAATTGGCGGCTTCGGCCACGACCTCCATGTCAGGCTCGACGTTGAGGGAAGCCGAGAGGCCCATGCGGACCATGAAGTGGTCATCGACGACCAGAATGCGTATGGGTTTTGAGCTCGGCATCAGATGTGATTTGCGGTTGCATCGCGACCTCGACGGAAATGATAGTGCCGTTCGCGGGGGCGCTCTCAATTACGAGTTGAGAACCGAGCGCCTGCGCGCGTTCGCGCATGTCCAGCATGCCAAAGTGCCCGGCTTTGGAATGCTCCCCGCGCAATCCGCAGCCATCGTCGCGCACTTCCAGTATGACCTTTTCCGGCATATAGCGGAGGGCGATTTGAACATTCACCGCCTGTCCGTGCTTGATGCCGTTCGACGCGGCCTCCTGCCCAATGCGTAGCAGGTTCATCTCGACCCGGCCGGGCAGGCGCACGGGAGTTCCCTCAACCCTGATCTCGACTTTGGTTTCTGGAGGGGCGGGAATCGAGCGCACAACTTCCGTGAGCGCGGAAGGAAGATCACCGTTTTCCAAGAGGCTGCAGCGCAGGTCCCAAACCGAGCGCCGAGCTTCGACCATGCTGTGACGGCTCATACTGCGGGCGGCGCTCAAGGCGTCAAAAGCAACCATGGGCACCTGCCGGAAGCAATCCACCGCCAGGTCCAGTTGCATGGTGATGCCGGCGAGTTCCTGTTCGAGGGTGTCGTGCAGTTCACGGGCGATGCGGTTGCGCTCTTCGAGGACTGCTCCGTGCTCGATTTTTTCCCGGATTACTTTCATTTGCTCGCGCACTTTGCGGCTCAGGAAGATCATGCCGGCCAGCACCAGAAACAAGATTCCGCTGACGATCCCGAGCAGCCAAAGCGCATTGCGCAGGTTCCACCAGGAGGGGGCATGCAGCACAACCACGTCTTGTGGGGAGCGCAGCAGCAAGCGAAACGACAGCGGGGTGGACCAGAGTCCTCCGTTACGGACCAGACAGATCCCGGTCAGGCGAATTTGGCTGTTCAGCCGCAGACCGGAGAGAGTTGCGGATGAGACATTCTCCATCAGCCCTTCAAAAATTCTGTCCCCCTGCTGCAGGAGCAGGCGGGGGCCGTCCGGCTGCTGCTCCAGATGCAGCAACTTGGCCTCGGTGGTGACTAGTGCTCCATCGTACTGCTCCCACGGAGCCGTCAGATCCAGCGTGATGGGTTGCGGGGGCGGCCCGTGACTGACGCGATGAAAGGCGGCGTTGTCCAGCACAGGCGCGGACTCTCCGGTGGCGGGGAATCCGAGCACATCCACGATGTCGCCGATTGCCAAGGGCGTGCTTTGCTGCGAAAGAACGCGCAGCCCCTGGCCTTCGCTCTCGATGAAGAGAGTTCGTCCGAGTTGCTGGTAGGAAACGACGCCTTGCACTCGCACCCTGTGGCGCGAGCTTCCGCCCGGCGAAAAGCGCATGAGCGACGATATGGGGACGTTCTTCTCCTGGGTTTCGACTTTGATGAACTGCAGATCGGGAACGTAAAACAGAACTCCAATCAACTGCCGCTGATTGTTGAACAGGCTGCCGCAGACACCTTCGACCGCAACTTCGGAATCAATCCAGGAGGAAAAATCCTGTTCGCGGGTGATGGGCACGCGCACGTTGAAGCGGCCATCGCCCGATGCCACGCTCATGGCCAGCACCGTTTCCGGCCAGGACGTACGGTCGATCGATACTGAACGCACGATGCCCCGGACCTGGGCCCACTGGCTGTCCTGCTGTCCGGCGGCCAGCTCAATAAAGGGGTAGACCTGGGCCTGGGGAAGTTGCCCGCGGCCCATCACACGGAGTTTCTGCTCGCGAATCACCGGGGCAAATTTTCCCGGCCCGGTCACCCCTTCGACTTCGACCAGATCTCCCCAATGATGTCCGAATTTGGGAGAGGCGCTGCCCTCGACATAGATTCCCGCAGTGGAGTCCTGGACAAAGAAATCCGGCGAAGGGATGTCATCGGTAATCACTCCGCGAATGCGTACCGGATAGCCCAGTGCAGCTTCATCGCTGCTGAGATGTCGCACCTGATCGGCATGAGTCAGCAAGGGGAGCGATGTGGTGGTCGATTGCGCGCTGGCGAGGGCGGCGCCGGATACGAGAAGCAGCAGGAATTTCAGCGGCGAGTTCTGCAGGCTAGCCATCGAGCAGGCCGGACGGATGATTGTAGCTGTTTTCGCCGCGATTGCTCGAATCAGCTGAAGGCCAATTCCTTGGCCCGCTGCGCGGCTTTTACTACGGCTTTGATGAGGGTCACGCGCAGCTTGCCTTCCTCCAGTTCCATGATCGCGTCGATGGTGCAGCCGGCGGGAGTGGTGACGGCGTCTTTGAGGAGGGCGGGATGATCTCCGGTCTCAAGGACGACGCGGGACGCGCCGAGGGCGGTCTGGGCGGCAAGCAACGTGGCGGTGTCCCGTGGCAGACCCACTTTCACGCCTGCCTCGGCGAGCGATTCCAGAATGATGTAGATGTAGGCGGGGCCGCTGGCGGACAGGGCGGTCACGGCATCCATGTGCTTTTCGTCGACCACTACGGTGCGGCCGACTACGTCGAAGATGTGGGTCGTGGTTGCAATGTGATCCGCATTGGCGTATTTGCCTTTGCAGATGGCGGTCATGCCAGCGCCGAGCAGGCATGGGGTATTGGGCATGGCACGCACCACCGGAACATTTGCGGGGAGGTTCTTCTCGATCATCGAGGTGGGCACGGATGCCGCCACGGAAATGATCAGCTGCTTCGGAGTCATTTGGCTGCTGATTTCGCGAACCACTTCTTCGACCACTTGTGGCTTCACGCCAATGACAATGATGTCGGCATCGTGGGCGGCTTCGACATTGCTGGTGCCCACTTTCACTTTCAGCTTCTTGGAAAGTGCTTTCGCACGATCGGCATGGGCTACAGTTGCCGCGGTGGTCTTCGCCGACAGCAAGCCATGCTTCAGGAGCGCCTGCAGTATGATTCCGCCCATCTTGCCGGCGCCTAAGAATGCGACCTTCTTCCCTGCCAGGGGATTTGCCATAGATTACGTAAACCTTTCACCACAGGGGACACTGGGTTTCACAGGGGGACTACTTTTCTGCGACTGCGGTTCGTCTTTTTTCCATGAAATTCCACGCTGTGGACACTACGTTATTCAGGTCACGTTCCGCTTTCCAATGCAGGAGCGCTTGTGCCTTCGCCGGATTCGCAACTAGTGCAGGGGGATCTCCGGGGCGGCGCGGGACCATGGTTCGCGGTACCTTCCTGCCAGTTACCTTTTCCACGGCCGAAATCACTTCCTGCACGGAGGCTCCGACGCCGGTGCCTACGTTTGCGGCAAAACTGTCCTTGCCGGCAGCAAGATGTTCCAGAGCGCGAATGTGCGCACTGGCCAGATCGTTGACGTGGATGTAGTCGCGAACGCAGGTTCCATCGGGCGTTGGGTAGTCCGAGCCGAAGACATGCAGTTCCGGTCCCAAGCCAGCCGCGGCAAGCAAAGCCAGGGGAATCAGATGGGTTTCGGGATCGTGCAGTTCGCCAATCTCGCCGCTGTCGTCCGCGCCGGCCGCATTGAAATAGCGGAGGCTGGCATAGCGAAATCCGTAGGCGCGATCGTAGGCCTCCAGCGCCTGTTCGAAGAATAGTTTGGAAACGCCGTAGGGATTCACGGGCTGGCGTGGAATGTTTTCTTCGATCGGAATCTTTGCCGGCTCACCATAGACAGCGCAAGTGGAAGAGAAGATGATCTTCTTCACCCCGGCATCCAAGGCAGCGTTGAGCAGCGAGAGGCCTCCCTCGACATTGTTACGGAAATATCTGCGGGGATTGGTTACGGATTCACCGACGTAAGCACGAGCCGCGAAGTGCATGATCGCATCGACGCGAGGCAGTACCTGGGCGAGAGCGCGGGGATCGAGGACATCGCCCTTCACCAGTTCAAAACCGGCGGCCAGCGATTCGTAGCCGGTACTGAGATTATCGAAGATGATGACGTCGTGCCCCGCGCGCCGCAGAGCGCGGGCGGTATGACTGCCGATGTAGCCGGCTCCGCCGATGACTAAAATTTTCACCGTAAGTTCCTTTACAAGATAGTTTGGCGCCGGAATCGCGCTGCCATGATGGTGAGTAGACTATTCTACACAGGACGATGTTTGCAGGTGTCAGCAAGCGGTCCTGGCAGAAGGCGCGTGAGCATCAAAATAAGGCGGCCCTTTACGGGCGCCGGACAGCCGATGGCGGCTGTCCCTACATTGTCTTGCAGGAGTTCAGAATGAGCGAAGCACTAGCCGATAAGAAATGTGTTCCCTGCCGCGGGGGCGTACCGCCGCTAAAGGGCGAGGAGTTGAAGAAGCTTCATGACAGCATTCCCGAGTGGGAGGTGGTGAGCGAGCACCACCTGCATCGCGAATTCCGCTTTCCTGATTTCAAGCAGGCGCTGGATTTTGTGAATCGGGTCGGTGCCATCGCCGAGCAGGAGGGACATCATCCGGATATCCTGCTGGCTTGGGGCAAGGTGGGTATCACTTTGTGGACTCATACGATTGACGGCCTGACGGAGAGCGACTTCATTCTGGCCGCGAAGATTGAGCGATTGGCGAAGTAACGTGCGCTTACTCGATCGGATCGACAACAACGACTTGCTCGGCATCCCTGCCCCGCCGAGGCAACTGCCCAATCACGATTGCGGCCAGCACGAGCGCGATTCCCAGTGTCTGGATTGGGCGCACGCCTTCGCCCAACAACGCGGCTGCCAGCAGGATTGAAAATACCGGCTCCAGGCAGCTGGCGATGATCGCGCGGGTGGGTTCCAGATATTGCAGGCCCAGAAAGTAGAGTGAAAACGGTCCCAGGACCGAGATGATCGAGAAGATAAACAGGAACGCCCATTGCGCGGACGTGTATTGGGCGGCCATGACCTTCCAGGGCGGATTGACGACTAGCCAGAACACCGCGGCCGAGGCAAGCGTCCAGCTCAGGACACGCCAGCGATCATGACGCACAAGGATGCGGTGTCCAGCCAGGTTGTAAAAGGCGAATGAAAAAGATGCCACCATGGCGGCGATCAAACCCCATCTGTCGAGATGGAGAGGAGACGCTGCGCGCGCACCGATGATTCCGATAGTCAATGCGATGCCGGCGATTGCTACTGCGACCGCCGCGACTTTTTGCGGTGTGAGCTTCTGTTGCCCTCGCGCAACTACATACAGCAGGACCCACACCGGCGCGGTGTATTGCAGGACGATGGCAATGGCTACGCTCGTCTTCTGGATAGCAACGTAATAGAAATAATTCGAGACGGCCACACCCAGGATCCCCAGGATCAGGCATTGGATCAGATCGGGCTTGCGTAGCTGGACGCGACGCCATCCCCCGCGCCCTACAAGCAGGGGGAAAAGGACCAGGAGAGAGAACGTTGTTCTGGTTTGCGAGAGAAGCAGTGGGTCGATGGGGTGCTGAACTTCTCCTGCCAGCTGGAATTTTCCGGTGAAGACGGCGCGAGCCATGGCAGCGGATAGGCCCCACAGAAATGCGGCTGCGGCGATGAAAAAATATCCGCGCAGGGGATGGGCTTTATTGGGGCTTGGAGAGTTCAGGATTCGGGTACCGGATTCGATGATGAAACCGAATCCAGGTACTGGTCAAGGCGGGCGGGATCAAATCCGGTAATGACCTCGTCGGCGATCACCAAGGTCGGGGTTTCGGTGCTGTCGTAAGTCTCGGTCATCAGGCGGCGGGATTCGAGATCGGTGCTGATGTCGTGCTCTTCAAAAAGGATCTCGCGGGCCTCGAGGTAGATGCGCATCAGTTCGCAGGAGAGGCATCCGGGCTGGGTGAAGAGGAGAACGCGGGTTTGGACGTCGGGTTCGGACAAGGGACAAGATTCTCCGGTGATTCATCATACTCCCACCGGGTTCGGTGGAGTTTAGGGTTGTTCTTTCGCCCCTGGAGGCATACTGGTTTGTTTTTCCGCAGCCCGCGGCTTACGCCGTGGGCTGCATTCTTTTGCCGCGTCGCGGCTGGCTTCGTGTGTTACGTGGCTCCCGTTCAAAACTATCGAGCTTCGCTCGATTGGAGAGTCAATGGCGGCTGTCCCTACCTAACCGGTTCCTAGATGGAGGGGTTCACGTATTCGATTTCGACGTTTATTGTTGCAGTCTTTTCCAGCATGGCGGAGACTGAGCAATATTTTTCTTTCGATAGGCGGACCGCGTCTTCCATCGCTTTTGCGGAAACCTTGCCGCCCACTCGATATTTAACCCTAATTTCGGTGTAGACCGCGGGATAGCCCTGAGCGCGCTCGCCCTCCGCGCTCACTTCCAGGCTGGTGAAGGGCTCGCGCTTTTTCTTCAAGATTCCAACCACGTCCGACGCGGTACAGCCACAGAGGGCGATCAGCACCAGTTCCATCGGCGTATTCGCGGTTTTGTCACTGGCTGTATCCATCACGAGGGCATGTCGCGAAGTGGCCTCGCCTAAGTAGCGCTCCTTATCGGTCCAGATGGCTTTGGCGGATATCAATGGTTATCTCCGGTTATCGGTGCTGGGCTCGGGATGGATCAGAACACGGAACAGTTCCGGGGCATCCTGCTTGAAACGGATTTCCAGGTCGGTCTGGATCTCGTGCACGCGGGCCAGGCTCAGGTTGTCCGACAGGGTGCAGTGACAGGAAAGATAGAGGCGGCCATTGACGCGCTTGAAGATGAAATCATGGACATCCAGGATTTCTGGAAATTGCGACGAAACCATTCGCAAGCGATGTTCAAGTTCAGCGTCGCCGATGACCTGTTCCGGCTTTTCAATCGTTGCGGGCTCGCTTTCAATGTGGGTTAGGATCTCGGAGACCTGCGGAACCTCTTGACGGATGTCGGCTTCCAGTTCCGTGACCTGGTCATGGGCCTCCTTGAGGGTCATGCGCTCATCCAGTTCTACATGCTGTTCGACATGAAGCTGCCCGCCGAGTTCTTGGACACTGATATCGTGCACGTTGAGATTGCGGTGAGTGGCGACGCCGCGAATGCGGTCGAAGATATTTTCGGTATGCTGCGCACGTGGGAGCGGCTGAACGGTTACATCCGCATCGGGCAGAACGTGATGAACCGACTCGGTCACGGCAGCGGCTAACTGGCCGGACCGCTGGAAGGTCACGCTGCGAGCAAGTCCGACGGCAACGTCGGCGAAGTAACGATTACCGGCGCGGCGAATGCGGACGCGATCGACTTCAAGCACTCCATTCACGCGAGAGACGGCCTCGTAGATCTGCGAACGAACTCCGGGAGGAGCGGCGTCGAGCAAGGCGTCGATGGTGCGCCGGGCCAGGCGCCAACTCACCGAGACCACCACGCCGGCGACGATGAGGGCAGCGATGGGATCGGAGTCGCGCAACCACCAGATGTGATAGGTTCGGCCGGCAAGCACCAACGCAAGGCCAAAGACGACTACTCCCGCGGACCAGATGTCAGTGGAAAAGTGGAGAGCGTCGGCTTCCAAAGCCTGGCTGTCGTACTTGGTAGCAATGCGTCCCAGGATGCGGGAACGCCACCAATCGACGCCCATGGAGAACAACATCACCGCAAAAGCCGCAATCGATGGCTCGATTTCGACGCGGCGGAAAAATAGACGGATCACGGCTTCGTAAATGATCCACGCGCACGTGAGCAGTAACAGGCCGGTTTCTACGAACGCGGAGAAATTCTCGACTTTGCCGTGACCGTACTGGTGCTCGGCGTCGGCGGGCTTGTCGGAAACGCGGACGGAGAAGAATGTCAGAACGGCGGCGACCAGGTCGAGTCCGGAGTGCGCGGCTTCGGAGAGAATTCCCAAGCTGCCGGTCGTCATTCCCACCACGATCTTCAGCCCGGTAATCACAACCGCCGCCCAGACTGAGGTACCGGCAGCGGAACGCTTTTCGGCACGCATCAATTCCGGTGACGGGACCGCCGGGTTCGACATGCTGGCATTATCGCTGTTGGGCGCGAGAAGCGACAAGCGAAAGCGCCCACTCGGCCGCGGTCGATTCCTGAACTGAACCCGGGATATTCTGTTGTGCTAGGATTTCCTGCTTGGAATTTTTCACCTGTCCGGTGGACCAATCCTGGAGGTTTAGAGTTTATGCGAAAGAGTTGGGTGCTGTGTGTTTTGGCGGGAGCGCTGGCCTGGGGACAGGCGGCCCCGGGCGGTCCGCCGCCGCAATCCTCGCCCGCTCCGGGTGCCGGCGCAATGACTGGTCAACCAGAACAAGCTGAAAAGGATGCTTCTGCCTCGGTCCCCCCGAGCGCGCCCGTCATCACCATTGATGGAATCTGTGATACTCCAGCAAAAACCGCTGCAGGTGCGGCAGCCAAGCCCGCCACATCGGAGAAGAGCGCGGCAGCAGGATGCAAGACCGTCATCACCAAGGCGCAGTTCGATGCAATGGCCAACAATCTGGCCCCGAACATCACGCCGCAGCTGAAAAAGCAACTGGCGTCCGTTTTGCCACGGCTCATGGCTATGGCGAATGAGGCCAAGAAGCAGGGACTGGAGAATACTCCTCAGTACAAAGAGCGGGTGAAGTTTAACCGGATGCAGATCCTGGCCCAGGAACTGCAGCAGAAGATGCAGGAACAAGCGGCCAAGGTTCCCGACGCCGACATTGAAAAATATTACAAAGATCATCCGGAAATGTATGAGCAGGCCAGTGTGGAGCGCGTGTTCGTGCCGCGCATGAAGCAAATCGAGCCAGAAAAACTGCAAGACGAGAAAGAGACCAAGGCCGGCGACCAGCAGCAGAAGGAGGCGGCCGAAAAAGCGAAGCAGGAAGAAGGCGAGAAAACGATGACCACGCTGGCGGACGACCTGCGAGCGCGAGCGGCGGCCGGGGAAGATTTCCTGAAGCTGCAGAAAGAAGCATTTGAGGCTGCGGGCATGAAGATCGAGTCGCCCACCGTGACGCTGCCGAACATCCGGCAGTCTGGGCTGCCTCCGGCGCATGCAGCGGTGTTTGACCTGAAGCCAGGAGAGGTTTCGCCGGTCATCAGCGATTCGGGCGGCCACTACATCTACAAGGTGGTGAGCAAGAACGAGATGACGCTGGATCAGGCAAAAACGGAGATTCAAGGGAAATTGCAGACCGAGCGCATGAAAGAACAGATGGACAAGCTGAACAATTCATTCAAGGTGGAGACCAACGAGGCGTATTTTGGGCCGGGCGGTCCGAACCAGATGGCGCCACGGCCGATGCGCCCGCGTCCTGGAATGCCTCCGGCGCCAGGGGCGAGTGCGCCGCAAGCACAGCCACCGGCGCCGAAACCGCAATAATGGCCAAACCTGTTGTTGTACTGACCGGAATTTCGGGCAACCTGGGAATGCGGCTCCTGCCGCTGCTGGGACGGTATACGGTCATTGGGGTGGACGTAAATCCCCCCAAGACCGACTGCGAACTGCAATTCGAAAGCCTCGACCTGGGAGAGGAATCGTCTACCCGGACGTTGTACGAATTGCTGCGCGATACGCACGCGTATTCCGTTATTCATCTGGCGTTTGTGATTGATCCCGTGCGCACGGGAGTGCTGGATGTAGATCGCATGTGGCGGATCAATGTGGCCGGGACCGCTCGCGTGATGGAAGCGATCACAGAAGTGAACCGGAGTTCGGATGATGGGATCAAGCAGTTCATTTTTCCCAGCAGCGTTTCCGCGTACGGGCCAGATCTGGCGGCGCCGGCAACGGAAGATACGCCACTGGCGGCACACACGCTGCCTTACGCCATCCACAAGAAAGAATCCGATGATGTAGTGCGACAGCGCTGCGGCTCTCTGCGGGGATGCAGCGTGTACATTCTGCGTCCACATATTTTTGCCGGGGCAAGTGTGGAGAACTACTTGATGGGAGCGTTCCGGGGAACGCCCAACGGAAAGAGCGAGCGGGCACAGAAGATGAGGGGTGAAGGCAAGCGGCTTCCCTGCATGCTACCTCGCGGTCAGAAGTACTTGTCGAACCGCCTGCAGTTTATTCACGTGGACGATATGGCGCGGGTGCTGGATCACATTCTGCAGCGCGAGCCGGAGCCGCAGCGATTGACGGTGCTGAACGTGGCGGGCAGCGGCGAGCCCCTCAGTTTTGCGCAATGCATCGAGCTGGCACAGGCGAAGTTGATCCGCGTGCCTGGAAAATGGGCGATGCGCCAGGTTCTTCGATTTCTGTGGAAGCAGCGGATTTCGGCTATCCCTCCGGAGGCACTGCCGTACATGACGGGCGAGTACATCATGAACACGGACCGGCTGCGGCGGTTCCTTGGACCAGAGTACGAGCATGTGATTCGATATTCGATTCGGGATGCGTTTGCGGATAGCTTTCGGACTGCCACCACGTAATTCGAGGCGATGAGCAATGGGCAATGAGCGGCGAGCAAGGCTGCTCTGTTGCTCGCCAACCCATCTCTCACCACGGTTGCAAATCACTGGCCGCCGTACACATTCGGTTCGCCCAAGCTTCCCTTCGGGGGAAGGTGGCGGAGATAGAGCACCAGCTGCCAGATTTCCTCGTCGTGGAAAATGTCTCGCGACGCGGGCATTCCTGAGGGAGAGATCCCGTTTTTGATAATCCAATGCACTTGGCCGTCTGTATAGGCCTGCACTGCTCGCGAGTTGAGCGGGGGCACGGGGGGCGACATTTTGTCCGCGAATGGCACCCCCGTGTTCTGGCCATCCAATCCGTGACAAACCATGCAGTAAACGGCGAAGTTGCGCTGGCCGGCGCGGATGTTTTCCGCGGACGCGCGCAACGGGTTCACGTCAGAGCTGTCGCCGACGGTAATGCGACGCTTGGCAACATCGATGAAGCTCGTCTCAATTGTGCCGGGTGTGCGCACCTGGCAACCGGCGAGAACGAGCAGCGCTGCGCAGAGCGCAACGCTGGCTGAGCGCAAACAGCGCGAGGCGGACGGCGACATCACTCCTCCACCACAATCGTCATATTCATGTTGCCGTGGTTGGCGCCGCAGAAGTGATCACAGATAGTGGTGAAGGTTCCCGCTTGTTGAGGCG